>Ga0307512_10001017_pt1 | contig 41177 bp, 33 predicted proteins | sample 14_EM_MG_FD_200267 | JGI IMG/M metagenome (GOLD analysis project Ga0307512, IMG submission 200267) | Populus trichocarpa ectomycorrhiza microbial communities from riparian zone in the Pacific Northwest, United States - 14_EM | ecosystem: Host-associated > Plants > Roots > Unclassified | place...
GGGGATTGGCTGGTTGGGGTATTGCACTGCGATGACATCAATGAGACCCTGTATGGGAGACAGGGCGAGTAGCAGGGGTGGTGGGGGGGTGGGGGGGTGGATAAATTCGGGGAAGCAGACAGGGATGGTACAATCTGACCGAGAGGAGCGCTTGGGGGACGCATTGGTGTCACACGGTGGAGTATCGGGGAATAATCGATTCTGTCATACTCTAAGTATATTGAATACAGTACAAATGACACACACACACAACTCACTCGATCACGATGTGGTGACTTGGTGGAGCTCGAAGGCGGACAGCCCATGCTCAGCATTCTGCCGCACCTCGCATGGCAGCCGCAGGGAATTCTTGAGAAAGAGCGGGTCTGGCTTGAGGAGCGTAGGAAGAGGGTGAGAGGATATGAAGGGATACCCGGCCATGATGAACCTCACATATTGCGTGGATCTACAAATGCTTGGCGAGAGTGCATGAGGAACTACACAAATTGCGTGGTTCTATGAATGCTCGGGAAGAGTGGGTGAGGAACCACATATATTGCATTGATCTATGAAAGCTCGGCAACAGTGTGTGAGACCAAGATCTGTGAAAGATAGAATGTGTGTGTCGTATAATGCGATGATATCTATCTACCCTGGGGTCTCCCAGATCCATACTCCCTGTCGCTGAGTCCATCTCCGTTATCCGTGTATCTCCATATGTATCTATATGGAGAGACTTAGATAATACATGCCATATTATGATGTTGCGAATCTTGTGACGAAAACAAAGATGAATATGATAAACGAAATGCCTTGTGGTTGTGACACCCTATGAACCACTGCTGTGAGAATTTGGCACCAAGTCTCCCGCAGAGCTTGCGCAGAGGTCTCAGTTGCTCCCGAAGTCTCCCGCAGACCTGGGCAGAGATCACAGCAGCTCCAAAATTTGACTATCCTAACAGTCAATCTCGTAGCATCCTGAAGGCACCTGCATAACTGCAGGTGCTTTCGGGAGCACCTGAGAATGCTCTTGCAGAGTCTGAAAGCATATTGCAAAGCTCCAGGGGGGGCTGGGAGCATTCGGAAGTACTTAGAAGCACTGGTGAGAGCTACTGGAGTGTACGGGCAGTTGTGGTGTGGCTTCCAGACCGATTTGCATTTTGCTGATGTCATTCCAGATTCCTATGTATATGTTCTCCTGCTGCAACTACTGCCACTACTCTCTCCTTACCCATCCTGTGCCTGGCGCCTATCTCTTACACCATTGGTGATGCCATCAACATTTGCCAACAGCAGTCCTGTATAATGTCCGACTCCTCGGAAGCATTTGCAGATGACCTCCTCACCTGCCAGTAGCTCGTCAATACCAGTAGCTCAAAGTATTTGAATATATAGAATACAGCCACCTTCAGAACATGCCTTCACCCTAGCCTGAATCCAGGTACATTTCTGGGGCATACCTGAAGGTCTGCCCCATCCGCTGCCTGCTAATCCACTCGCTCTGGGGTTGCTGCACCAAATTCAAATGCTTTGCAAGTTGATGCTAGGATTCTTCGACTGGTACAAAGGCAACGGCTATCAGTCCTGAGCTGACAGTGTGTCCACTGCAGCTGCCTCTACTTGTACGAATATGCTCCCTCCGCAAAGCATGTACTTGTTCTGCCCAATTGGAACCCACTGTGAACCGAATAATGTTCCTGCGTCACGCAGTTGGGACTGTCTGATGACAAAATGATGCTCTTGCCACACTGAAGTGAAACAGTCTGATAACGAAGTAACCATCCATTCCCACATGGGGATCGATACATCAATTCAACCCCTTTTTGTTTTAAATACATGCGGAAGCCACTGGTCTCCTGAGAGTTCCCAGGTGGTCCATCCTCTGGTAGCCCCATGGATCCTTAGAATCCTGACTACAAAATAAAAGCCATCTCAACTCCAATTACAAAAACCCTCATTCAATGACCTTGTATGGCTATTGCTGTATTCGAGATAGCTCTCACTACACACCAAGATGCAACTCAGTCATCCAATCAGGTGCCAACAGTGATACTTGATGAGGGTATTCATGAATATTATATGCTAGCCACTGAAGAACTTTCCCAAACAATTATTTTTCCCACTCAGGGCTGCGCCACTGTCTTGAACTCTGTCCATCAATAGACCAATGATACCAGTAATTGTGCTGGTCATAGTAGTTGATTCATTATCACTCTGACTGTATATAGCCTTGCAAGATATTCCTAGCTACTGCAAAAAACTCTTAACATCATCCATAATGTGGAAAACTCCATGAAGTCGAATAGATGGTAATTGCGATTGGAACAGACAATAGTGGCCCCACTGGATGTGAATTTTGTATATCTTGTAAATGAGCTCTGATTCTCCGTAGGCATGCATCAAAGCTTCCCTTGACTCAATGGAATTTATGCTTCTTACTGTTGGGTGTGAAATAGTAGCCTTTTTTTGCTAGATTGCTGGAATGTGATTGCGCTTGTCAGATGAGATATAATAGAATCTCTGGAGTGTGGCCATCCTTGGCATTGCCGGAAACACAACCATTGGAGATACATAGGCTCTGAACTTATCCTCATAATTGTCAATCAACCGAATTGGATGATATTGTATCAAATCTGTTTGATGCCGCACTTGGTAGCCTTCAAGCTACCATATGACAAATTCATTATAGCTAACATTGAATCAGTCCGCTGCTAATGTGTCTACACACCAGTTGGTCTCAGAAATCAAATCGGAATTGTCTCAGCTACTGTTAACCTCAATTGGGCGGTCAATTCATGACTCTTTTGTATCTACAATTTGCAGATCTGAAGTCTGTATGAATTTTCATCCATAGGTGTTGCGATGTTTCTCTGGACAAATGGCATTTGGACTCTGTCTGGACTTGTCTGTTAGAGGTAACTTCAATTCAGCAGATGTATCTGGACACATTGCTGATGCAATCGGTTCCTTCCAATCTGTATGATGCCTTGCAAGTCATATGTATGTTGTAATGCATTGGAAGAGGGTAATTCATAAAATCCTGTATGCAAATTGAATGTGTACTTGTATGAGTGATGATAGTGTCAGGGCATATGCCCATGTATGGCCTCATGTAAAGGTATATCAGACGATAAAGTTCCAAACGTGGATGTCGATACTGTGGAGTAGTATAAAGATAAGTTGAGGTAAGATTATTGCTAGAGATTTACAACTTGTAGCAGCTGACAATATAAACTTGGTGTTACCTGGCCCTAGACATGTTACCTGCAGCCATGCCATTACAACTAGAAATATGTTTCTAACTACTCTAAGGCATGACAGCTATAAGTAACTTTTCACATCTTGGAACTACAGTGGTCAGCATTGAATAATTGTGCACCATGTACAGTGTATTTCTTTGACTGTAATTGGGAGTATTTATAATCAACTTATGGGGTAAAGGCAAATACAAAATCAGAGGAAGTGCATAACTGTAATAAGTAATTTAAAAAAAATAAAAGTATAGGTGCAGGGAAAGTTTACAAATAGAAAAGAGCTAGCAATACTCAAATAGCAAAGGTGGTTACCCTGAATCCTAGTCTGGTTAAGACAATTGAAAAGGTATTTTCTATATATACTAAATTATTCATAAATCCAACTCTATATACAGTAGTAAATCATTGCAGTATTAGGTACTACAACTGTTTTTTGCTTAAATAGGCCTATTGAACAATAGACATTGTATGTAAGAAATGGAATATCACCTACCATGAATATCAAAATCTAGTAGAATTCCACCCTAAAATTACTTCAGTAGATGTAAGGATAATTAGTCTTTACCTTTGAATTGTTAAATATCCCATACTATACTAAATGTCTATTTTGATTTATGACTTCGAATAAACATATCACTGTTATTCATATCATAGGCAAGCTACTGCCCATATGTTATCAAATACTTTTGCTATTGGAAAGTAATAATATCACCTTTTGCTATCTTATTCAGGTTTTCCATAACAGATTCAATTTGATAGATAATAATATATAGATGCTATTACAGAAAGAAACTTACTCGAAAGAGGATCTGTATTTCGCTTTGAAATATAAATCCCAAAGCATTTATAATGACGTTTCAAAGTGACACTACAAATGTTTACACTATTTACTGTGGTACAAATCTTGGTTTCTTTTTGCATATACAGACTATTTAGAAAGTGTAACAATGCAAAATATTTCAATTCTGACCACTAGAGTTCTGATAGTAACTGGTTCAATAATTCATTTCTGAAGTATGTAAAATACCAATGCAGCTGAAATTCACATACTATAGACTACAGTATATCCAAATTTGCAGCCAAGAACGATTCTCTTTAGTCTTTATATTTTCTCAACCAGATTAATCTGCATCATATTAATAGATACTATCCAGTAATACTAAATAACTAACTACTCCAATTGCAGTCAACTCTTTTTCCAGATATAGTAATTATGTGGTATAGTTATTAACTACCGCAAGACTCCATTTGAATTTACCCCAGAATTACTTCACAAGTGGGAACTATTGACCTCTTCAGTAACTGGAATTCTCTCTTATCTTGCTTTGATTTGTGGTACATTTTGAATATTTATTATTACAGACTGGTGGTCTTGCAAGTAGGAAAAATATGCTGCATACAAACATCTTGCTACTGTGGTACACAATGATTTTTACATTAGTTGACAGCAGATAATATTTCCTCGGAATGTTGTATGATGTGGTAGGGCACTCCATTACTGTTTACAAGACTCTTTACCAACGGATAGTACTAAGATAGTTGTCAATAGTAATATTAAAGAAGAGATTGAAGAAAGAATACAATACTATTTATTCAAAGCTTACATTATTATGGAGATATTGCAAGAAATTCAACATCTTGAAGCAACTCATATACAATCCAATATACATATCAAACAAATAAATGCTATGTGATGTTTGTTGAATGTGGAGGATACTGTTCCGACTATTTGTTTGGGCTTTAGATATTTCTGCACTGGAGTATTCAAGTTAGAGGAATTATTGTCACTTATATTACACTGATTTTGATTTCTTCAAGTTGACCAGCTGAATTATTCAGCTTAAAAAATAATAATCAGTTCAATATGCAGAAATAACCCCCTTTCTATCAAGGTGATAAGGACAGTGAAGTTGGAAATATACCTATTGCTGCTGAATAACTCTACTGGAGCAGTAATTTCAATTTAAATCATAGACATATTCTTGCAGAGAAAACAAATAAGATGTAAAGCCTGGTCGAAATGTTGATGAACTGACTGAGCCAGTACAGCCCGATGTAACAAGTAATTCAAATATGCTATACCTGATCTGACCAGTACCAAAATAACGAAGCTGAGGAAATCTTTATATTATTGAGTCCTTCCTTGTTATGATAAACTAAATATACACAGCAAAAAGATCAATATGATAGTAGATATTGTGTATCTTTGTGTTCAGTTATTGTGGTGCACTGCATCCATAGCAGTAATCGATTTGATATATGAGACAATGAATAGAAATGTTATATATAAGTAGATAGTTGGTTTTCAATCGGCTTATTTGAGTGTGATGGATATTTTCCTGTTACAATATTGCAGATATATTAGTCAAAATAGATAACAACCTGATATTCTACAAAGCACCCCAATGGTTGTATTGACAGTCACAATTGTAACTCGAATAATATCCAATGTATACTTTATCACGAAACTAGAATTAGTCAAACCTGAATGTTATAATCAATGAAGTATGTACAATTCTAAAGTAGCCAGTAACTATTCAGAAGTATTAAGGAGTGTTTCTGTTTGCTATTTCAAAACTTTCGACTACTTTTATTAATACAAATCGCTACAAAGTACAGATAGAAACTTTTTTGACAACACTACAAATTGCAAACAGTTTAACACCAAATGGTATTCAAGAACTTTGGTAGGTATACTGAATATATGTTATGGAGTGCTATTTGAGCTTGGACAGAACTTGGTAATGGACCAGTTTGATGACCTAACTATAATTATGGTGTATCCAGATAGTTTGAACCAAATGTAAGGGTCTGTATGCCTTTATTTGGCCTCATTGGCATATATATATTGATTATAGAAATAGTATTGACAACATAAATGGAAGTGAGAGTAAGTATTGATGTTTAGGTAACTTTATTGTGAAAGATCTAAGACTTGAGGTAAGCCAACTATACCAAATGGGGGATATGAAGCCCTTGACCAGTCATGTGCAACTATACTCTTGCAATCCAGTTATGAACCAAAAGTGCAAAATTCAATTCAATCTAAAAGATGGAATAGACTCTAAATTGTACAATTATTCAGCAGCTCCAGTTTAGGAATGTTGTTTATATTCATTCTGTACCAATAGCCTTTCAGTTTACTCATAATGTAACTATCAGTCTCTTTCACATATTCCATTTGATTACTACAATTTCTTGCTCTATATATTCTGAGCTACACATATGTATATATATCTATTGAAGTGCCATGTTCAGGCAAGTATTAGAATTTTACTTGTAATAGTACTTGTATAAAGCAGAATACAGCACAGTAGTAAGGAAAGTGAAAATATTTACGTATAACCCATATATATACCAGAAAGTCATCCAATAAATGGCAAAATTTTCAGATTACTTAATGAGTATCAAGTATTCCCCAGTGGCTTGGACTATGATAGTATATTCTGGTCAGCTAACTGGAATATATTTCCTTTATATTACTGCATCCTCTTTTTAATCATCATATTGCATACCAAGGTGGATATTTTCATCCTATACATACTAACCGTATAAATCAATCATTCACACAGTAATAAACCAGTTGATTCAGAATAGTTATTACAAAAATCATTACTGCTGATGTTTTTTTATAAGATACTTTGTTTTAAATCAAAATACTCAGTGATGTATTCTATACTCCACATCTGAAGATATAGTCTAGGGTTTGATATTAATGTAGTTGATAGAATGAAAATGAGACTATTTTTATAAGTTTGTAGATTACTCTAGAAGTTACATAAATGGATTTGTAAGATCATATATAAAGTCTTGTTATGGAATGATAGAACTAGATATATGATTGTGGGTTTAGAACTTGTTCTATTGTTATTAACCATGAAAATCTATCACTACCTGCCAATGTAAAGTACACCAATTAAAGGAATGCATTTTGGTAACGGAAAGCATCTAGGAGTATATGGAAGTTGTAAGACTGGAATCCTACACCTGCTAAACCCCTCAGCTGACTGTACAGATACACTGGCCTTAATGTGCACCTGGACATGCTGATGGCAAATCTGGGAAAATACAGAAGGACTAGTCACAATCAAGAGAGTATCTAGAAATACTGGTTATAAATCAGAAAGAATATTACATCATTGAACGGAATACTTGAAAAAATATATCATTCTCTGAGAATTCTACTGGTGAACCTGGAAATCGTAGTTACTGCTTATCATAAAATGATTTTAAATCATATATTCAGTTTGGATTCTTATTTATTTATATCCTTAACAATCACACTATGCATCTACATATCAGACCATGTACAAATGGATTTCTGGACTGCATACAGATGGTATGGGTAAAGAATTGATAATTTAGCCAATAATGGCAAGCAAATGAATGCAGAGATGCAGTTGGAGAATATAATCAAATTAAATGGAAAATTCACTTGGTGACTATAATTATGTAAACTTAAAGGTACAATTAAATGGTATAATTGAAAGGGCTGAGAGATATGCTCTGCAGGTTGTTATTAGATAAATGTAGCGATGTACATAGAGGCCATTGTATGTTAAATATAGATATTGACATAGATGGTGGGATTAACTAGGCTTGGAAATATATTTCATTTTTGTAATCATGTGAAGTTGGAGATGCATTTTGAGTAGGGTATATGGTGAACTGCAATATTCTCTTGAAGGCTATTATCCAGAATGATTCAGAGATCCTCTCAGAGGTATTTGATTCCACAAAATTGCAGCTGTACATTGAGATGGTGGATATTATAGTAGTTGATTAGAAGGCAAATGTAATGAAAGCTGAGACTCTATTTATTGGATAACTCCCAATCTCAAAAATGTAATAAGATTTGACTTTATGTTCAATCTGATGGAGAGCTGAATGAAGGCAGATGATAATTAGGGGCCAACTTGTAATAGAAAGAATAAAGAAGACTGACTGCAAGAACAAAAAAGTCAACCTTCAGTAGATTCTATACATAGTGTTAGATCAATATTATAGAATGGTATTGTAGGGAATAATGGCTTAACTTTGTATTGTCCAGTAATATTGGGGTACTATGAATAAATATAAGGGCATAGGTAAAATAGAAAGTATGACATGGCAGATTAAATATTATACCTGCCATATGGATATAGTAAGTTGAATACTGTCCACTTAATTCTCTTAACTACATGTTTCTCACAAACTACTCACATTACCAATGTTGTTTTCTCTCTTACTCATCTAGAACTCTGTCATCTAACCAGAATACAAACATTACCTATCCATCTCAACATCCAGATGCCACAATTATAAGTTAACACTGAGTGCTGTATCCACTGATAATCTACTATCTTCCACTTTCTCTATCATCAATTATCTCTTATCACTTAGCTGTTATTTGTTATCCCACATCTCCTAGTCACAGCTTGTTACAATTTACAATGTACATTTCCAGACTTATAAGTTAACCAATAGATGTATTCTCAGCTCTTATCACATCACCATTACCATTGACTGTATTCAGATCAACCTTCTGTATAGAACTTACCTCTATATCGATGATGTTCAAGTGCACCATCAATGCAACTGAATCACTACATTCGAGTACATCCCTAAACACACTCAATTATGACCTCCATGTACATCACAATATCCCTATGATCTTGGCTTCTATAGTGCATTTCCAAACTTACTTGATTGCAATATCAAAGTCAATCTTTAAGTTTCATCAATTATGACTTCCAAATATATTTTCAAACTGACCTAATCATGACTTAGATGTATATCTTAGAGTTCACCTGTACATGACACCCAATGTGTATTTTTATGTTGCAAGGATTATGTCCACTAAGTGAATTGCCAGTCTCAGCCAATTGTGCCTCCAATTGCATTTCCAAACATACTTGATTACAACCTCCAATCGTATCTCTTAGTATTCCCAATCACAGCCTCCTGACTGCATTTTTACAGTTGCTCAATTCCAGTCTGAAAGTCTATCTCTATATTTACTATATTTCAGCCTCCAAGTATATTACAAAGCTCATTCAATCATGGCCTTCAAGTGTGTCACTAAGTGAAATTAATAACAGTCTCCAATGTATATTTCTAGATTTATATCATCATATCCACCAAGTATATATCTCCCAACTCAGTCATTTACCACTGCCAAGTATATCTGCACCCTCAGTTCATCATGCTCTCCAAGTGCAACTCTTGGTTCTGTTGCTTGCTGTCTCTAAGTTAATACAACTATGGCTTCTAAGAATATCTCAAAGTACACTCAATTGCTGCCTCCATGTACTTCTCTGAGTGTATTTGAGTACTGTCCACAGTCAGATCAACCACATATATATATTTCAATAGATTTAGATAGAGAATACACTCTATATTATAATGCAGTGAATTTTTTTGTAATTGTGAAATACAAATGTCTAACAAAGACAAATATAATACACATAATAGCTTGCAGTTTTGGAACATTGAACTATACGAATTGCTGCTGTCAGAATACAATACACCCTGTGTAACACCTTCTGCAGACGTGTTTAGAAATTTCAGCTGCTCCAAACCTTGAGTATTCTATCTCTTTGTATGGAGTGGGCCCACGAAGGGCCCACTTTCTCATGTACTACTGCACCTTGTCACTTAGAAATACTCAGCCACCCACTAAGCACCCCACCTAGAAAATTATGGATTGAAAGATAACTGCTAGAAGCTTCTATTTGGAAATTGTTGTGGCAGTGCGACAAGTGCTGTGGTGCGAAGTTGCACATAAATAGCAGAAATTTGGCGATTGTGAGAATACTATCCTCCAGTCCAGAGGCAACCACCTTCCCACTTCCCACCTACCACACCACAACAACCATGAACAGAGAAGCCTTCAAATCTCAGAATCTTAATGTCAATTGTCTACCCCCACCACCCATACTCTCATCACAACCATTCTCACAGACAAAGTTAAAACACTCAGTGCCACACATTGCATCATGGATGATTACTCTGCTCTACAGTGTACTCCTCCAGACTGACAATTGCACCTGCTGTGCTATAGCACTGACCGGCCATTATACCTGATCTGTCTTCACTAACTACAAAACCTCCACCTGCATTCCTCAACCTTGACAACAATTATAGCTTCCCAGATGTAGCATATATTGAGCCTGCTGGGTCAAGTTCAGCTGATTACTCAGCCAAGCAGTATAAGAAAGCACTTAAAAAAACTCATTCAAAATATGCCGAATCATTCTGTGCTTTCTACATTCAACCGTCGACAACTTATTGTCCCTAGTGTTGGCGATGGTTCCGGACTGTCGTTTCGGGTCAGGGTCCGGGCCGGAACCGAAAGGTTACCAAATGAGTGGTCCAGGTTGTCAATATACCCCAACCGGCATTTCAGGAACAGTTCAAGGGAAGTCTCACAACCTGTCTGAATTGGGCGGGTTGTCAGTAGGCAGTCCAGCAGGTCCATCTGTAGATTCATTTGATGCTCTTGTTTCTGCTGTTTGAAAATGGTATCTACCCAAAATCATGTACTCAACATCCAGTGATCACTCTTTGCATGTTTTGCAGTTTGCAATATCGATTATTTTGGAATCCGTGGTTTTCCTGTTATATTTTGTGTTTTTGCCAATACAGGCAGTCAATAGTTCTGTTATAAGCTCAAATAACTGCGCGATGCCTTCCTTACCAGATAAGCAAGACCAAAAATTGATGACACTCCGTTGATGCTCACTTTCATGATGGCGTAACAAAGATATCATGCACCGTTTGGCCTGAAATGGCGACCATTACTACCTATATGAATTGCTGCCACAACGCGACACTTAGATGACCCAAGTTGCAAGACCAAAAATCATTCATGCTCCATTGACACGCATTTCCAAAATGGGGCAGGGAGGTTGTTGCAATGTCTTTTGCCAAAAGAGGCAGACAATACTATCTATATGGCTGTCCGCAACATATTGCCCGTCGGATTACCCAGGATGCAAGACTAAAAATCATTGACGCTCCGTTGACGCTCATTTTCGCAATGGGGCAGTGACTGTGTCCCACCATGTTTTGCCTATTAAGGCTGCCTAAACGTTGGTTATGCATAAATGTGACCAAATCGCATTTCAATGACCTTACTTACAACACCCAAAATTGTTGACGCTCCATTGATGCTGATTGTCAGGAGATAATAGCGATATTATCGATTGCATTTTTGCCTGTGAGGGCTGACAATTCAGTGATTATAAATATCAATGACCAGATAACGTTCTAATTACCTGACTTACAAGACCAAAAATCATTGACACTGCGTTGACGCTCAATTTGCCACCGGCTTATCTGCAATATGCTATTAATTGATTTGGCATAGTATATCATTAATGGTGTTTTGGCAGCCTTTCTATCGTTTTCATGAACTTTCTCCTTCATCACTACATTGTACTTTAATAACACATACATATATATCCGTTAAAATATACTTTAAAGTGTCCGCTAATTGTAGATAATATACTCAAAAATCTCATTCCTGTTGATCAATGCAAGTCTTCACTGTCAGGTTCACTCAATAGGCTGCTTTCGTCTGCAAAATGGATGTCAGCCCCATCACCGTGCAGCAGATAAAGTCCTAACCAGTGGTTGTTTCTTCATCAGTCGGCAAATCTGGAATAAAATCTTGATCAAGCTTGTGAACCTTGGCAAATGCTTCATGATTGAAAAACTTAGCATTGAGAAGAGGAGAATGTATATACACATCTTTGGGTGGCACAACATCGATTTCGGGTATTTCAGCTGCCTCATTGTCACTGGGTGGCGCGGGTGTCACAGGTGGCATTCCGGGCGGAGATGGTGTCTGTTCAGGTCAAGGTGCACCTGTGCCATTGCGCCTCCAGCATGACTGCGGATTCTGTGCTGTGCCATTTTGGCAAGGAAGGCAGCAGTCCGTAAGATATTCAATAATCATAGCTGGGTATCTGTCTATCGCAGCCTTCACCTGTTTATGCCCAAGAAACACAACACCTTGCTTCTTCTCTTCTTGGACTTCGGCGCGAGGTTGCTTGAAGAGATATTGCGTTCACTGAATTGCGGTTTGCGAAAACCCTCCTTGGGCGATTTTGACCACATTCAAGGCAAGGCGCATGTCGGACTGTTCTAGCTGTACCCCACCTCCTTGCCTTGCCAGAGTAGTTGACATGTTGAAAACCTACAAGAAATCAGTTGCGGCTTCTAAATATGAGATTGGGTATCACCTTAACAATACACACTTCCATAACTACCGCTAAGATTAGTAAAGCCCGTTTTGCCCACTCTCGTGGACATGTATCGCAAAATTCATCCGCAAAGGTGCCTGAGCTAACAACGTCATGATGTTTCAATTTGCAGACAGTGAGGACAAAGGCCTTGGTCGACCATGGAGGTTTCCCATTCCGGGCAGCGATACATTGGTCACGTAGCTCTCTGCATGCACCAGCCGTACTTTATATTTTCAGTGGACGGCCGTCTACCCCGATATGGATTCACTCACATCCGTTGGCATGCTGCTTCTTATTCCCGCTTGTTCTGGTTTTATATAATGTTCTTCACTGTGCGTTCTGGGTCATATTTGTGGTGGCTGCGTTGGCATCATCGTGGTGGACTGACTGATGTCTCTGTCGTTGCTGTGTCTCAGTGGGTGGCGCATTGGTTGAAGTGCCTGTCGTTCGACTAGATTCAGATCCGCTTGCACCTTGCAGAGGTGTTTGTGGAGCCATGATCTGCTGTTGTGGAGGTGGAAAAGAAGATGATAACGAAAAGAAGTGGGAAGTCCTGAGGAATATGTAGTCAGCGTCAAGTCAAAATGGAATGAGTAACAGCCAACTTGCACGATCAACTCAGAATGGATCATGCTGCACATAGTGCTGGCTGGCAGGTGTTTCCAACGGTCCCAGGATGTGTAGTATGTTGGTCTGATGTTTTCTGTTCGTTTACTGGGATACATAGAGGTCAATAACTGCTGAAATCGCATGTTTGCTGACTATAAATAGGACAGTCTACGATGGAAAGGACGTTGGGTGATATTTATCTCATGACATCCCTGGGATCTTACAAGAAAGTCACGCCGAAAATCAAGTCATGTGATACAGTTAGCATTGCTATTCCCAATGAAGTGATTGTCAAAACACTGATTCTGCTTTGTTCAAGTTGATCAAGCGTACCAACCTTGATATAAAAGACGCAGCTTGCCTCCATGTGGTCCATATCTTGCAACATCCAACATCTCGCCCATCAACAAAGTCAACAGAAAATACAATGGTCGGTGCTCAGAAAAGAACCTCTCGCCACTGACGGTGGGCAAATACGGCAAATCGATGAGGAGATCCACACGACCACATCATCAAGCGATTGAAGGCAAGACCAGTTTGGAGGCGGAAAGGGTCCGAATCTTAGGAGTAGTGTGCAGCTTGCATTCCAAATAGAAGCTCGCAGCGGAAAACAGACGGCAAATGCACTTTTTAAGCAATGAGGAGAAGGAGTAATGGATCGAGGATTATGTGGATAGAGAGCCCGCTGTGGCGAGAAAGCGAGTTGAAGACGCAGAGACAGCGATTCAGCAATAGTATGATCATATGAGATCAGGTGAAACTTTGTGACTGACAGCCAGTAAGCCCAAAACAACAGGTGAGGATATGATGAATCCTGTCGGAGACGGTCTGAGCGATGTTGCAAGTTCTGACGATGGGGAAGATGGGAAGGATGAAGTCGATGATGGAGAAGATCCAGACCTGGGCAAGCTGAGCGAAGATGACTAACCTTGCTGGGTGATGGGCACAACCACCAAAACGGTTCAGCACCACATGGAGAGGTTTCGGCAGAAGCTGATGACTTGTGACGAACTGACCCAACCGGGATGGGGGGACGCGGCCAACAATATGCAGAAGACAGATATGAAGTACGGTACATCCGAATTCAGGGTTCTGGCAGTCATTAAGCCTCACACGAACACCTTTGTAGACACACCTGCACCGAAAACACTTGGAGAGCTAATGCAGTCTCATGATACCATCCACGGAAAATTGCAACAGACTTTTCGACAAGGAAGCTGTCATATGAGGCTAGCTTCAGGGACACCACCGTCACAGGAACGCAGAGCGTCTCTCCCGCCCGACATAGCGCCCAATCAGTAGCTGATTGAGTAATCGATGCCAGTTAAGCCCATAATCTTTTACTGCTGCATATAATCTCCCTAGCTAATTATCAGATAGGAATCAGATTCGGACAAAGAAATGGTGACAGCTCCTGCGTCAGCTGGCAGAGAGATCTGCGAATTGCAACTTTTGACGACTTATCTCTTCAGGAAGCAAATTGTGTACATAGTTTGTTACTTGTCAGCTTTTTCTTGATTTCAGTGACCAAATTGTGAGACATGATAATTCATCTGTGCATGTGCAAGGGTCACATGGGCCATGCGGAAGTTCCAGACTCCAAATCAAGTTGATTGACTACCAATGAATTCGATATCGTCCTGCCAGTTATAGTTGAGTGAGAAAGCAATATCTAAATTAGTGACAAAATTTACTCGCAGAATATAAGTCAGTGATGTCATGCTACTCATAGAAGGAGCGGTCAATGCGCAATGCAAACCCAGATGAATGACGACCATCATGCTGCATTCACCCATGCATCCAACTGCATAGCTTACCACTCAGACCTGGTGCACACAGTTGAGATTTTGAAAATTGCTTATTGTAGGTCATAAAAATCGAGGAGGAGGAGCTGGATGAGGAAAGGTGAGGAAGTCGGGCTATTAACCAAATACTAGTAAATAGATCTACATGCCGTTAATTGCCAGCTGAAAGCGCTGGAATGTACCAGTGCTACATCATCCATCACTCAAATAGCGTGTGTAATGGTGGATCAGAAAATGCGAGGTGACGAAGCTTTTGGATGCAAATGAGTATTCATAGAAACAATATATTAACTTCCAATAACAACTATATAGATTATGGCATACAATTATTGGGCGTAAAATGACTGATAGGATGTGTTTAAGGTGAGTGTCAACAGAGCATCAACGATTTGCAGTCTTACACTATTAGCAATCTAAGGGCTGCATAGTGATATCCTACCAAAGTGAAAGTATTGGTTGTCATTATAGGCAAAAAGGAATGCGGCACGCTCATTGCCCCATCCTAGAGATGAGCATCAATGGATCGTCAACTATTGTTCGTCTTACATCTTGGATAATCCAAGGGCTGTGCAAAGATCGTAACCCATAATCAATATACTGGCCGCCTTTCTCGGCAAATATGCTAGCTATGACATCACTACTATCTCCTAGAAATGAGTGTCAACAGAGCATCAATGATCATTGGCCTCGCAGCATAGCTCATCCAGAGGCTATGGCACAGAATCACCTCATAATCAAAATATTGGCTGCCTTTCTTAACAAAATTACTAGCGACGCTATGGCTACTATCTCTGGACAATCAGCGTCAACGGAGTGTCAACAATGTTTGGTCTTGCATCTTGGATCGTCCAATTGCTGTGCAACAACATTGACCCATAATCACAGTATCGGCCGTCTTTGAGGGCAAAAATGCAAGTGACGATATCACTACCACCTTCTATATATGAGCGTCAACGGAGCGTCAACAGTTTTTGTGCGGGCTTTGTCAGCTACAAAGCAATGAACTGTGTAGCATCGTTCAGGAATTGAGTTTTCAACCTTAAGTCTATTCAGTCTGTCCGTGTATACAACTTCACAAATATGCATGGAACGTCTCATAGGTCTGACTTTTTTTGGAAATGCTAGTCTCGATAACACTACCACCTCCTAAAAGTTATCGTCAACGGAGCATCAACAATGTATAGTCCTGTGACTTGGACAATTCACAGGTTGTGCAATATTGCAAATCCATAATCAATTTATCGGCTGCCTTTATGCGTAACAATGTAACTTACAATATCACTACTGCATCCTAAAATTGAGCGTCAATGGAGCGTCAACAGCTTTTGAGGGGGCTCAGTACGCTACGCAGCAATGAACTGTGCTGCATCGTTCCGAAACGCAGTTTTTAACAGTCAGTCTTTTCCATCTGTCCATGTATAGAACTTCACAAATATGCATGCAATGTCTCACAGGTCTGACTTGTTTCATGCTCGTAGCTCACGAGTCAATATTTAGCAAGCCACTTTGTACTTTCCAATAACATATCTTTTGACAGCCTCTCAAGTCGAGCTAGACGGTTTTTGAATTCCTGGTGTGCTGTCAGATTCCAAATCTTTAAATACCTCGTTGGTAGAGGTTATGATATCTTCCAAATATGTACATATCCTAATTCGCGATTTGAGCAACCTTACTTTACAAATCATATTTGATACTTGGTGGGCTTCCATTTAAGTGGGCTCGGAGCATCTTATTGCTTGGAATGATTCTAGACATGCGCCTTCATGGCGATTCTATTCGAATTGCAGAATTGACGAGACTGGCATCCCTGGCACCATGTGTATCGTTTATCATCAAGTTCTTCGCCATCCATCAGAACATGTGACCAGCTCAGTTGGGAAACACCTGCTGGCAAAAGCACACATCGCAAAGTAAAATGAATAAACAGAGTCAGAAGTTACTGAATTGACTACTTCAACTGTTGATGAAACAGCTTTGGCCATACTGAAGAGACAAGGAAGTAGAGGAATTACAATAGTAAGTTCACAAACGGAAATTCATATTCAACATTTATATCTTCTCAATATCGACCGCATTGACAGACAACGCGCTCCAAACGGGCATCTAAGGACTTTGTAACCGATAAATTTCACCAAGACACCTCGAATTGCTACCTCAAGTTAGGATCTGTTTCGGCTCATATTCCCTGGAATGCTATATTAAACCTCGAGCTGCGGCTGTCACAAAATGCATTACAGAGCAAGCTGGTGCTACCATCTGCCAGCACCCTCAGCATCATTTGCCGGAGGGAATACTCACTGACAGTGGATGCAATCAAGAAGCAGTTGCCATCAAGAAATAAAGTTAGATTAGCTTTGGAAAGGTGGACATCAATGAACAAACTAGCCATTATATGGGTCATTGCTTACAATATGGTTCGAAATTGGGCATTGAGGGAAGTACAACTCGCATTCGATGAGGTTGATAACCTACTCTTTGCCTGATTGGAAAGCCAATTAAGGATGATAGGTCAAGGGTCAACATGCTGGGGCAAGGCTATCCATACCTTTGGAGGAAGTACTTGATCGTTTTGAGCTTACTGACAGTTATTGTTTGGCATTACCACTGATAACACTTCCTCCAATTGCTCAATGACTCGGGAACTACAATCAACCCTTCAGGCCTCTGGAATCCAGTGGCCTGCGTTGGGACACCACTTACCATGTTTGGCGCATGTGATTCAGCTTGCTTTGGGTGCATTCATGAGCAGTCTTGGTGTAGAAGGCTGCATACAGTCCTTGGAAGCCCATGAGCGTGCTTAGCAATTTGGAGAGAATGAAAGCATAGAGAATGGGAAGAGTCAAAGACTTCAAAACGAGGGCAATGCTAGATTCAACAAGGTGTCGGCCATGAGACCAGGTTTATCAAAGATAATTGAGAAAGTACGTATTTGATGTAATTTTGACAGTCCTGAAACTGACCTTTATTTAGCAGCGAATGGTCGGTGTATTGATTACACTGACACCTGGCCGTCGAAAAGAGTTCATTGAATGTCAATATGCCGAAGTACGAATTGCAGTACTGTGAATTATGGATATGAAGACATGTTGGAATTGGACACTAGAGTTGCTTGAGCTAGCCTACGAATTACGAGAATTCACCCGCATGTGGCTGAAGCATCTATAACTCAGTGAATACTGGCCACTCCTCACAACACAGGACAAATGGACCATCATCGAGTACGTCATTGAGGTCTTATGGCGTTTCCGATACTGCACCCTGTGGATGTCGAAATGGCATACGGTTACTCGGCATCATGTTTTCACTGTGTACAATGACATGTTCGATTATATTGATTGCGTTGTGTGAGTATCGCCAAGAAGAAGACGGAAAGGAAGGAAGACTTATACTTTGCTGTGACGTTTCAGCGCCAGAAGCTGTCCAGATATCATGGTGAAGTTACTCCAATGACCAGTATACTTCTCGTTTCAGCACATATCCTCAATCTTTTCCGGAAGTTGCGATCAGTCAAGAAGTGGGTCACGGGAATGGATATTCATCCTGAGGACAAGACTTCCTAGAATACCCAATACCAACAGGCCATTCTGAAGTATGTGGAGAATGAATACTGCGCCAAGCATAGACGATTGTCCATCATTAAACCCAAAAGAATACCAATCAACAATCTCTTCCCCTTCACAATGGCTTCTGGATATGGTTAATCTTCTTTTTCTCCATCTGATTTGTCCGGCGATGTTTAAGAGTACCTAAGATCTAAAAAAATGGCTGAAACAACACCCGGACGCAGTGATTGTGCAGTACACTTATTGACAACCCCAACACTGTATATGAATTCCCCGCCTGCATCACCAAAGAAATGGGGCCAAGTTAATCCAAATCTCAATGATTACCACTCTGAGCCAATGGAGGTTAGTAGTATATTATGGATACCAGACATCACCGACTGGTGGTGGCATCAAGAGGAAACGCACTCAAAGTACCCAGATCTCCTCAATGTGCCACGCGATAAGTTTTCTATCATACCACATGGTGTCGGAGTGGAGGCCAGATTTTCCCTTGTACCAGAGGTTATCAGCTGGAGGCAGTGAAAAACAACAGGCATGACCCTTCGCGAAAAGGTCGTAGTAAGGCTGTTTGCTTCAGCCATTAACGGGATATTGCCAGGTGATAACCCAGCACTGGATATGACAGAAACTGAAAATGACTTCAAAATGAAGAGTGCGGTGGAGGAAAGAAAATTGCACAGAATGGCCATGGTTCACGATTTTCTGGAGATGTGGCAGGGCAGCCAAAACCGACATGCTACACAGAAGGAATCTCGCACTCAAAACGAGCAAATGACAGCCATTGGTTACATATCAGATACGGAGGAGATCGTGGAAGCATCCTGGTAAAACTTTTGACATGATAGCGCGGCTGCATCTTCATTACCGGAAAGATTCCCTTTGCCACCAGCTTCGTCTGCAAAAGACCTTCCTGGAGGACGAACTCAAGTATTAAATGTCTGCCAAATCAAAAGAATCGACCATCAACTAGCTGAAGGTGATGAAGATAGTGCACCTGAAAGCATTTCGGACACCAAGAATTGGCTTGACTGGAATGGTGACTTACATAATCCAAATGTGAGTGACGATGACTGGGAGGCAAACGATGAATCCAATGTAGAGCATGACAACAGCAATGAGGAACTGGAAAGCCTAGAGAAGCAGGATGTGAGCGCGGGCACCAAATGTTCCCAGATTGATTCAGCCCACATGGAGGTCCAACACACAGGCTGAAAAGGTGTCAATGACCATCAATGCAATGGAAAGAAGGAGGAGTAGGGGACACAAGAAAAAGTAGGTCAGAATGGATCAATATGTTTTCACCAGGTTCTATATGTTGCTTGACTAAGAATGTCACATAGAGAATCAGTATGGGAAAATAGTGAGCAGTCACATGTGAATATTTGTTGATAATCAGCAGTGCAGCAGGCGAAATGTATCAATCAGCAAGATATATAAATTTTGATAGAATGCGAGTGACCCGTGCAAGAAGATTACTAGGCTCGGCTTTGCCAAATGGCCAAGTCTTGATCGGGCAGGAAGGCAACTAATACGTCCAAATAGTGATGCACACAGTGACTGATGGCAGCGGACTTTGACTAGACAATACATTAAAATGAGCATCAATGGAGCATCAATGATTAGTGGTCTGCTAAGTCATGTGATTAACAAGTGATTTGGTCATCGTTATACATAATCCATGTTTTGGCGGCCTCTATAGGCAAAAGAGTAAGCGACATGCTCCCTGTCCAATCTTGACAATGAGCCTCAACGGAGCATCAACAATTTTTGGTGGGTAATCTACGTGGCGCTTGATTGCAGACATCTATAAACACGGAGATGGCAGCCATTATAACCAGACAAGCAGGAGATATTCCCATGACAGCTTCCCGGACAATAAAAACTTCATTCTTAATTCAAGCTGCAACTCAGTATGTATCAGCGTTTGGGCCTATAAAACCGGTTGACACTTTGTATATAGACAATCACGGCCTCATCGTGCTTTGATTAACCATGATGCAAGGCCACAAATCGTTGACACTCCTTTAACACTCATTTTCAACATGGGGCAGGGAGCATGTCGCTTTATCTATTGCCTATAAAGAGGGCCAATACTTTGATTATGTCTAACAATAACCAATTCACTCTGTAATTACCTGACTTACGAGACCAAAAATCGTTGACCCTCCATTGACACTCAGTCTCATGATGGGGCAGGGAGTGTGTCACTGTCTCTTTGGCCTATAAAGGCAGCCAATACTTCGATTATGTGTGACACTGACCAAGTCACTTTTTAACTATTTGACTTACAAAACCAACAATCATTGACGCTCCGTTGACGCTCCAATGATGCTCATTTTGAGGAGATAGTAGCGATGTCATCGCTCACATTTATACCTATACAGGCAACCAATACTTCATTATGCATTAGAGCGACCAAGTCTCTGATTGTTAACCTGACTTACAAGACCAAAAATCATTGACGCTCTGTTGACACTCATTTTCAGAACGGTGCATGGCGCAGGTCGCTTTCTGTTTTGACTCTAGGGGCAGCTTATACCTCATTTGTGCATATCTGCAACCAATCGCCACTCAGAATACCCAAGATACAGGATGAAAAGTCGTTGACGCTCCTTTGACTCTCATTTTCAGGAATTCGAAGGGTGCGTGTATCTCTTTTTCTTGAATAGAAAGGCAGCCAAAGCATCACAAATGGACAATGATGCACCAAAGTCAAAATGTTGCAATTAACAGTAGAATATCTGAGTGTGACCATAAATAGAAAAACCTGACAACCTGAACCGGTGATTGGAACTGCTGGGTCTAGCCAAACCCGGCAAAACCCACCATTTGATGGGTACGTGGCCAGGTGTCGCCTGCCAAGAAGCTGAGGGTCACATATTTGGATCGGTCTGGAACCGAACTGACCCGTTTTTGCAGTCCAACCCCAGACCACTGGTAGGTTACCCGGACCCATTGCTAACACTAATTGTCCCTCCTCACAATGCATGGAACTAGTTGCTCATTCTCTTCCCTGAACTAGATAATATTACTCCAATTGAAATCTTCTATGTCTTTCTTTCCAACTCCATCATGGGACAGCTTTGAGCCAACACCAATTCCTATGCCCAGCAGCAGCTTCTTGGGTCAGAAAAGGATTGGTAGCATTCCTGGCAGCCAGTTACTACTCTGGAGCTTCATCTCAGGCTGGCAATTCAAATTCATATGTGTCTTATGGCAGTGCCTCCTCAGCAGTACTGAATGAAAAATGCAGTTTACCTTTCCAAAGATGGATTACCACTGGTAGTCTACCTTAGTAAGGCTCACTTTCAGGAGATTCACCAATTGTTTCAAGTTTCTCCATGTAAATCCCCAACTGAAACTCTTGAATACTTTTCTGTATGGGTATTCAATAGTGGATATTCTGCTGAAGCAGCTGCGGTATTTCTTGCAGTAGTACCAAGTACCTCGCAGCAATGATATTATTGAGTTATGGGGGTTCTTAGATCCCAAGATTCAATACAACATTTATTCAGAGTAAGTACAGCCGTCAATCTAATCCCTCATCTTATCCCAAGACTCAACCTCGTATCTAGTACCACTAGTAAGAGCTCACCAATCATCCTTGTCCGTCCAAGGTCACTCTTCTGAAAACTCTTTGTCGGTTAATAACCCTGTAGTGATGTATTAGTGTACATCCTAGTGGATACCTTTGATAATCGCCAAGTACGAAAATATGCGGGAGATGTGGGTTTGACCCCGCTTGCTGTAGTAGAAAATAAGATTGCCGAAAGTTCTGATGACCAGTTGATGTGTGTATTGACATAGGGTCAACCTCTGGGAACGCATATAAGGAATATTCACAAAGGTGAAATAACAACGTAATCGTGAATGGTTTGTAGATAGAATTCTGTTTGATATTTTAAGGTGTTCTTCGCCGGTAATGTCTGACTGTGGATTGCTGCTAGAGCTTTGTTCTCCTCATTGTTGGGGACAATGTGAGTTGTTATATAGTCGGATCCTCACGTCAAGCGTGCCTTCGGATTACCACCATGAGACATAGTGTGCCTGATAGCTTATCGCCGAGATCAACTTAAGTGACTCATTGATAGTGCCATGAATTCCCTCCAGGTTGTCGTGTTCATGCATGAGTGGTTTCGAGGCATTAAGCCCCCACTATGGGCCATCCCCATGATATGATATCAAACGCACTACTATGACAAGTCATAACTTCATCTGAATTATCTTGCTTCCGATTTGTGCAGTAGTTGGAACATCTGACAACTTATAGTTTTATCAGAGCTTATCGCAATATATTTTCATAGCTCTTCGCTATTAATTGCCTCGCTTTGAATTTGGCTATTCCGCATTGCATCAGAGATTTCATTGGCAACTAACCTATACTCTGCCAACGTAGATTATGACATGTCAACCTTGTATTACTTACAAGTATCATGTTGCAAATGCATCTGACTCAACTCAATAAGCAGGTTTTGCTTCAGGCCACTTATCTCAAGCCAGTGCCATTAATCCCTCGGACACCACTTGCTTAGGCCTCAACCTTCTGTAGACTGAGGAGTGCCACAATGTGTTCCCAGCACTAAGTGCATGGGCTAGAAGATCCCTCTTTGTTGCATCTTGCGTTACGTCTGCTGCACACGTAATTCTGTGTAAGCGCAACTTAACTGTGTGTTGCCCCACTAGATAAGATATAGTTGGTGTGGCCAATGATCATGCACACTGCTGAAGACTGTTCACATCCCAGTAATAGCAACACAATTGCATCATCATCAGGGAATCTGCTAGTGCCAGTGTGCTCATCACTATTTGATCAACATGCGGCTCAAATGTAATCCCACTAAAGACCACTGGACTGACAACCATGATGTTGTTACGCAAGTAGGTATTTTGCATATTCGTCACATTTTACCATGATTATCGCATGTACTTGCTGCAATCCATTCATGTATCATTACTGCTGCTAAGAGAGAACCCCTAACATATTGATCAAGTCATGATTCTATTCACAGGCAAGTTTATTCTCATTGCAATGATTCCAAACAAGCCAAATAGTCAAGAATATAAATCTTCTGTATGGCAGAAAATGGCTATGTCTGACACTTCCACCCATCACACAGTGCAGTAGAAAGGGATCCTGGTGATATAGAATCCTATCTGGTACTGCTCACAGATACTGCAAACATGGTTGACCACTGGATTGAATGTTTACACCAGTGACATCGGAAGCTTTCTGGCACTTTATACATGTACAACGTCTTGAGAATACAATCTCTGCTGGCAGAGCCCTGTAGAATTGGAATAGGAACATGTAGCATATGAAGGAAGGAGTTCTGAGAGTTTCCTATGGAGGTAAAAGTTTGAAAGAATGCCAAATTGCCCTATTATTTTGGAAGTGGAGTTGTTACTAATGGGGTTGCAACCTTGCTGTGGATGGACAGTTCTCCTGTTACAATGATGTCTACAGTCCACCCACGAAGTGGTGAGGATTCACTGGTACTGAGAAAGAGAAAGCACATCAGCAAAAACTAAATCTCCTTCATTAAATTCATTTAGTTTATTGTACCCACAAACTCAAAAAAATGAAATCAAGGTTTCCCTGAAATATGGCATTGCTTGACTGTTGCAGAGTGTTCTTTGAGTCGTCACGATGCTGTTTTCAAGCGTCACGACCAGTGTACCCACGCTTGCGAATGTGACAACGAGCACTTGACGAACGGTTCCCATTTCCTTTGGCAATATCACAGATCATCTCTCAGCATACTCCTACGTCGCCCAATTCGATTATTCCTCGCGATGATGATAGTATTCGCTCCATACATTTAATGAAGCATGTATTTCTTGTTTTTAAAGACCCTCCTGGCTTAATTTGACCAATGATAGTTACCATGCAGAAGTGGTTCAGGATATTTAATTTGTTGATATGAGATTGTCAGTAGCTTGCAGTTTGTCGCGGGAGGGTGATGCATCGTCGCAATGATGATTTAACGCGTTTGAGATCAGACTTCAGTAAACCATCAGTTCTATTACATTTACTACTATTACGATATATCGACGAAAGCTAGAATGATATAGCACACAAAGGAAATCCTAAATCTGATCACTGACACCATTCCTAACCTCCAAGGGACATCACACCCTCTACAATCATACTTCCATCAACTAATCCCGTATTCACAACGCTTGTCATGTTGGTGATGTTGTTGCTGTTGCTGTTGCTGTTGCTGCAGGGGACGGGCTGGCTGCTGCTGGCAATGGCAGGCAGAACAGCTGAGAATCGCATACTAGCTTCAGTAGCAGCAACAAAGCTGCTGAGACGATTAAAAGAATTGTGGGGCTGCTGTATCAGCTCCTCCGGGACGTAAACAAGGAAGTCCTCATCAAAGCTGCCTTGATCGTTGTGAGGTTGTGCCATCGCTGGGTCAGTACCAGTTGAGTGGATCCTTCGGCGGATCATGCTGCGGATATTGTCTATGTTTTTGGCTTGAACATCTGGTGAGGAAGAACGAAAATCCGCGTCGAGACGACGAAATACATATGTGCATGCATTATTAACCGCGTGATTAATTTTCTTGTATTGCACATACGTTGTGCTCCGCCTCCTGGACCAAACTCTGGTGGGACCCTGAACTCGCCAGTTTTCCAGGCCGACAGACAATGGTGGATGGCCGTTGCGGTGAGGGCAATGAATGTCGCGTTGATTTTATCAATCAATGATCTATCTTTCACCCCCATTTGTCGTATGCCATAGAAGTATGTCCAGTGAATAAGATCCACAATTTCTGTGCCTGCAAATCGAAACTTGCACTCCTAAATTGATCGTCAAGACAACGATTAAACAAGAAGGGAACTTTGCACTTACCTCACGAACGTTTGTGGGGCATGTAAACCTGTCCTTGGCCAATAGCCAGGCTACCATTTTCCGGAACTGTGTAGGCGACGGTGTTCAAAATCCGTCAATAGAGTCGATTGTGGTCTTGCAGCGGTATACCATTGCCGCACGGGAGCAAGTAATCTTGGCGAGAGCCTGATGCACAATGTCAGCGATGAAAACCATCGTTGAGATAATTCATTTAGCACTGAAATGTAGGCACGTGGAGGGTCTGAGTTTCTCTGGGCAGGATCAATCCTGGCAATTTCCTCATACCACCAACTATGAATCTGGGCAGTCTTCACCGCATTTGTGGCAAAGGGATTCACAAACATCACATAATCGATAGCTATATGCTTCACACGTGCCATGACCATCGCCGGAACGCCTGAAAGGGTTGTCTGGGCGTTGTATTCTGCGACAACGACAAGGCCTGTCACTTCGTCAACAAAGGGCTCATATCGCCACAGATTTCCAGCTTTCCATGCAACCAATTGCTCACCGGCTTCGTTTGAATCGTTTCTCTAGTAAATATATACATTAGCGGGCGGATTCAATCATTTAAACGCTTAATTGGATACCTTCTTGGATGCCAGCAGTGCAGGCTCGCATTCATCCTCCTACTCCGAGACAATATAGACCTCCCGATGCTCAGGATGTAGGGGTTGCGCCAACATAGGAGTTGATTGAGTTCCTGCGACTCATTTTCCAAGTGTTGACATGAAGGAAACTTTTGATGGCCGCTTGCCCATTGCTTTCCTGGATGGTCGCTGAACAGGCTTGTCGTCGGATTCTGAAATGTCATCTCGACGATCAATGTAATTGTCGGGTATTGTGCTGAGATCGTCATCAAGATCCTCGTGGTGGATAGATTGTCTGCTTCCCCTGGTGCTGGAAGGAAGGGAAGCACGAGAAGTGCGGCGCTTTCTTGTCATGGTTTCAAAAGGCGGCGAGTGATTAGTATGAAAAATCAAACGAGTGACTAAAGGAAATGTGAATGAATGTAGAGTAAATGAATTAAAGCGTTGTGTAAAGGAAAGAAAGCGTTGATATGATTAGAAGCAGCGTCAGGATGTGTCTTTTTATCCTGTCGACGATTCAAGGATCTTGGCTTGTCCTGCCACCCACACTTCCAACTCCTTGGATGGACGGGAACTCGGAACTAAGAATGGCAGGTGACAAGCATGCCGCAGGGTTGTTGATTGGCTTCCTTTGACGAAAATCATTATCACAATGAGCTAACAAGCGTTCGCGTTTCACTAATCATTCAAGCAAACTTCTGCTGGGTAAAGATACCGAACTACCAATCACATGATAGCCATACACGGAGTCCTATCGCTGCCACTATGCCATTCCCAAAAATAAACGTCTCAACAATTAATCTCAACATCGTCAACTCTCAACACAGCTCTTCATGCATGAATATGAATGATGTAATAATAAAATAAACGAAACACCAAAAAGAGACCCAAAACCTCACCAAAAAACTCCAAATTATCACCCATCATTCCACCCTCCAAAGTGCCAGAAAAATACCCACCCAAAACGCAAATCCTTAAACAACCATCCAGCCAGTGCATTGCATCCTCTCAACGACTGATTTGCAGCTGGGCGGCTGCTTGTACCCTTCCCATTGGCCAAAGAGCCTGCAGTGGGAGGATTCACAATGTGATCATGCTTGCGTAGCCAAGCCACATCCTCATCAGCAACAACACTTTGCTCGTAATCGGCAAAGAAACCAAGCACACAGTTTCGGATGACTTCAAGGTATAGCTGCTGTCTGATAATCCTCTTTTGAAGTTTCTGTTCAAACTTTTGGAAGCCTGTTTTCATCATCGGGAAGCTTCTTGGATTTGGGCACCGTGTCTCACCATCATCATCCAATTCCTCCCCGATATGGTCGATCATATCCTTGGCTGGAGGTGGGAGGATGTCATCCAGAGGAAGGTAGCTGAGGCCACCACGCATAGGTGTCTGGGCACCATCTGTGCCGTCGGCTTGTTGGCCACGATAAACGACGCAAACAAGTGTTGGTTTGCTTTTTTTCATCGCTGCCTTTACCCATCCGGCAGCAGTATTGTTATCGAAGTTTGGGGTAACATTACAGGCGTATGGACCACGATCTGCATTAGGCTCCTCCCGGCAGCCCCAAAGCTCTCGGATTTTGCTGCTGCAGTCTGGCAGACCAGCGATTGCAGCATTCACGGTTGACATAATGGTCGTATCGATGATTGATGTAACTTTCGGAAGTATCGATTCATCATCCCCAGGCCAGTGCCATGAGAATCGCTGGGTATTTTTTTCACCCACCCTCTTCCCAGCAATGTTGGAATCCACATAGGTGATGGTAAAGGTAAATGGCTCGACAAGGACATCATTCAAGGCGTCGCAATGCACCTTTATGGGTGAAGACCTGTGACCTGAGGTTCCTTCCTCGTCGTCTTCTGGATCTACACATCATCAGAAAGAGCAAAAGAAGCATCGGGGCGATGAAATAAATACCATCGTGTACGAGTTTTCTCTTCTTAATCAGGGTTTCTTCGAGCCTATTCTTCCTTCGGCAATGGCCAACCTCCGCGAACTCGTCTAGTGCTGCCTTGAGTTTCTGACCATCAAAGTTAGTCTTGTCTGCCATGTACCGTTTCCAAAGTGGCCTTTTAGACTCCAATTCACTGATTTGAGTGATGCAACAATCGATTAGGAGATCCCATTGCTCGGGGCCAGCGCCTTGCTTATTGATGATGCTCATGGACTGGGCAATCTCCCAGTCGCGCTCCCTCACGTTATTATCTATCCGTTGTGTTGTCAAGCCACCCTTATCCTGCCAAATCCCCATGGTTTCTGCTGCCCATTGGGTGACTCCAACACCGGCGTTCTCGGCCCAGACGCGGACTTGAAGAGTCGGCATCTGGATTGTATTAGCATCTGCGACGACTGATTTTGGCAACCAGAAGGCATCACATTACATTTTATGTTCTCAACAGTGGTCAATGATTGAGTGGTGGATATCGAATGCTTGTTACTCTAAACAAGCGTCAGGAGTGTTGAATATATCGTCAAGGGTGATGCGATGCAGTAGCAGAGGCGAGGAGGGTGTGTCGAAGGTTCTGGAGATTGTAAGTAAGGTGGGCAGGCAAGGCGAATATATATATGGGCTTGGAGGGTTTTCTAGATCCGGTGACATCATCTTGGCTGCAATTCAGCTAGGAAGCAATTTGCTTAGCATCATCTAAGTGCCCTGATTCGTCGACTGAACGCTTAAGTTCATCACAAAGCCAACTAAAAGCATGCTCTGCAGTCATATCTCACTCGTTTGTCCTTGCTCTAGTTCTTGTACCCCGCGAAGACGTCGCTGAGTCGGTATCTAAGGAGAATGCACGGTTCATGTAAGGTACGAACTTAACATACAGTGACAACTATAAATCAGGCAATGGGCGTAGGAGGGTCTTGTGAGGGTGCAAAACAATCGCCGTGACGAGCTGAATGCAGATGCGGTATGCTTGTCGAGATCCAAGAGATGTTAAAATTGAGAGAGCGAGTAAACACTTTGGAAAAGTTTGAAGGAGAATGAGAGAAATCCTACGAGAGTGGTAGGACCCCGTTTTGGAAAAAGTAAATCGCAGTTCGGCTTTTTCCGAGAACAGCCAGCTTGTAATGGTGTGAGTAGGTACAAGACTGTCGAGACGCTTCTTAACGTTGTTGCGACAGTTCATTTTGCTAACGAAACATGGATCTTCGTCAACTGTGTCTTTACTGCTCGAAGACGTACTCCTACATCGGTGCTTACATCACTCACCTCCGTTGCGACCACAAAGAAAGGATAGTATACGAATCAGCCGAACAACTGCCAGATGATGGTTTTCCGATCGAGCACGATAGTACTCCACTTCCATTTGTTCATGAACCTCATCACGACCCTTTTCTTCACCCTTCCGACGATGATTCCAGCGATACAGAAGCCAACAGCGAGAATGCGTGTATCGATCCAGAGCAACCTCCGGTTCGGACATGTGTTTCTGGTACTCCACACTTGGACAACCGTCTGGCCGGCAAGCCTATTAGTAATGACTATTTCGATATCTTCGACAATGAAATTGATCTATGGTCACCGTTTTCTTGCGAGGTGGAGTATCGATTAGCACACTGGTGCGTCAAGCACAACCTGAGCAGAGCTGCTATTGACGAGCTTTTCAGGAACCCTACGATGGCAACTGTCAGCAACTACACTTCGTCCCACACTTTATTCACAAGGTTGAACGAAATGTCCCATGCATTGGACATCAACTCTTGGAAATCCAGCAAAGTGTGTTACAATCGTTTGGCCGATCCAAACAACCTTCGCGATGATGATTACACACGTTTCTTTTACCGCAATCCTGTTGAATGTATTGAGTTCCTCATGCAACAGCCAGCGTTCAGGGAACATATGTCGTATGCTCCAGCAAAGGAACTCAATGATGCTGAGGAATGTATCTACTGAGAGGTGAAATCAAACGACTGGTGGTGGAATGAACAGGTACGTTAGTTGAATTTCGTCATAGCAACGATGATTTTGACCGCTTCATTAGCTAGGCGGCCGCATGGAGCTACGATTGTCCCTGTATTTGGCAGTTCAGGCCAGACACATCTTACAAACGATTTGGGCGCCAAGAAGGAATGGCCTGTATATTTGAGTCTCGGAAACATCGACTCGACGATTAGATCAAAGCCTTCAAATCTTGCAGGCATCCTTGTTGCCCTTCTTCCCGTTCCTCCGAAATATCACTTTAAAGGACATGGAAAAACACCTGCCGTGAAGGAGCATCATCTCCACAATCGAGATGTTTCAAGGAAGGTCTTCGAGCTTATTTTTCGTCCTCTCGACACGCTTTTCAACACTGGAAAGCTTATGCTTTGTGCGGACGGTCGGATGCGGCAATGTTATCCTGTCATCTGTCCATTGACGGCTGACTACTTCGAAAACATTCACTTGCATTCAATCAAGCAGCCCCATTGCCCTGTGTGCGAAGCACCGAAATCGTCGTGGCAATTGAGAGACTTTAGGCAATACTTCCAAAAAATGATACTCGCGACTCAGGGAGATGAGATAGACAGACGGGAAGCAAGACACTATCTGGCAGATCGAGCGGTTCGAACTTCAGAAGGCGTCTTCTGGAATATGAAATGCATCTCTCCGACGACTATTATCATACCCGATATTCTTCATACCATCTATCGCAGTATGCTTAAGCATTTGATCGACTGGGGAACATCCTTCCTCGAACAACATTCCAGGATCGACAAATTTAACCAGCTCTGGGCGATGATGCCTCCACATCCTGGCATTGCTCGATTCAACAAGCCATATAGCCAGGTGACGCAATGGAGTGGTAAGGAGATGAACACACTCGGGCGTGTGATTGTTCCAGTTTTCGCGGCGACTCTTTTAAACACTTCGGCGAGCCAAAGGATTCCCTTTACAGAAGCCCTGTTGTGCGTCAAGAACTTAGTGTATTTTCACCTTATGGCACAGTACCAGTACCATACTGAGGCCACGATCGAGTACATGGAAAATTATCTGGAGGAGTTTCATTGTCACAAGGATGTTTTCTGTCGATTCCGCGCCAGTAAATCTACAAAGAAGGTCTCGGAAGCCTTGAAGAAGCAGCTTACTTTGGACAAACAGGAGGAACGGGAGAGTGACCCCGCTTGAACAATCTTTCTGCGGCTGCAAAGCGTCGTCGCGTTGCTGGAGATAAAACGCAGATCGAGTCAGAAATTGCACAACATCTTGTCAATACATCGGATTTCAACTCCGTGAAGATGCATCTCCTGAATCACTTCTCTGACCATATCCACCAGTTTGGCAACCTCTTAAATGTAAGCTCTGAACTCCCAGAAAATGCAATGATGGATATTGAACAAGGGTACTGACAATCGAATAGTCATGAGGCCGCCATACAGATTTTGCAAACTAAAGCCCGCAAGGAGGTGTTTTAGTACCAAGAGCTGAATGCAAATGCTGCAAAACAACGTAGCGATGATGATATGCCTCTAACCAAAGCACCTATCAAGCGAATGATGAAAAACCTGCGACCAGAAATCAAGACCCTTGATGACTTGGCCAAGTGGTGTCCAATGCCAAAAGGGGAGCTACAGAATCACATTGCTTGGTGTTTCAAGAGATTTGCCGACTTCACAGACTACATCAATCACGATCAGTATTTCAGTCGTCTCAACGATGCAAAATACATTCGGTACAATGCAGTAGCAATTCCGGTCACGTCTTTTCAATGCGATGAGCGAGCATTTCATATGGTTCGTTGCACTGGGTCCACAAGGTAGAGAAAGCATAAGCCACCAAGAAATGATTCAGTGCTTCTCTGGATGGGGACGAGTCCGGATAGCCACTTTAAGTCGACCGCGGCACGCATTCCTGCACGGTTGAAGTGTCTTTTCGTCGTCGAGGATGCTGAATCGAGCATTAAAGAGCTTCTTGCCTTGGTTCAGACGTTTGCAACAGGGCCAATACGTCAGACTGCTGGTATGGTGATTGTCGAGGAGAGGCATCAACCTCCAATGCAACCCTTGCCCAATGGATGCTGCCGTCGCGAGCCTCTTTTCGGCGTCGGAACCACTTATATCGTCCCTATAAGCGCGATCCAAGGAGCTGTACACCTTCTTCCGCTGACGCTGCAGCCAGATAGCTCGTGGCGGTACTTGAGCAACACGATTGACTGGAATGCTTTCAATTTGTTTCCCATGCAGATTATTTGACTCGATGCTTGAAGTAATCATTGCAGCAATATATAGAAATCTGATGTGTTTCCGCAGGGTGTCATAATTTTTATAATGGGAGTTGTGCAAGCTTGTGTATAATCCATGTCTCAAGGGATTAAAAAGTTAAGAATATTCTTGAAATCAATCGAACAGTTCAAAAAACCGTCGAAACGATTAAAATCTAGATGACCATCATGAAAGAAACAAGTACAATAAATTAGCTTAACTGACTAAACACGTTTTGAGATGTCGCGACGACGCGATCACATCATTGAACGCTTCGAAGCATGGTAGAAGATTGCAAATAAGTTTCTCGGATTATTTGTGGAGAATGTGGAGAAGGATCGGCGGGTGGGGTCCATTTTCGGAAACCAATTTCACTTTTTGCTGATGCATCCAGGCAACAAGAGTACCAATGCAGGTAGAGCAAATTTTACATTTCTTCCTGGAGAATGCTAGAAAGAGCTTGATATACCAGTCATTGTTGATGTCTACAACCAGCACAAGGTGGGTGTGGATGTGGCTGACCAGTATGCAATCTATTTTGATACACAGCTCATATCCAGATGCAATTGGTATCCACATTTCTACCAGATGCTGCAGACAGCCCCTCATCAATAGTGTCATAATCTATTTAGATTTTCCAGCAACCTTGAAGAGTACTGTGGGGCACTTTGACTTTCATCTCTCCATTGTACATGACCTGCTGCAAGCTGGAAGTGCATCAACAATGAACAGTTCCTCACACATTCTGACCTCAAAAAGTATCACTTGGTCTCCTCCAGCCTCACAATCTGTCTTGTCCCCCACTGTCTACCAGGCTGGTTTCCAAGTATACCCCCCTTTCCCTCTGCCAAAAGGTGCCAGGAATGCATTCCCCACTTTGGATGGAGAGTAGAATAGATTGTTTCCTTTGCAGGTGGAAAAGAAGTCAGGGTGATAGTGGAGATGGCATGAAAATCAGCATACAGTGTAAGGACTGCAATGAGGCTTGTGTTTCACACACAAATGAAATTGCTTTTATGAATTTCACCCTTTGTGGATTATTTTTATTTATATAGGGGCATTTGGCTGGATTGTAGTTTTGTGATGTGGATTTTAAAAGTGGACCGATCTATGGGCCCAAACCCGGATACTGGACAAGGGATAAGTCATGTTTTGTTGCATCTTCGATGTATCTCCACAACTGCAGATACTTTGAGGAGTACTTGAGAATACTATTGTAAGCTCTGAAAGCACTTGGCTTAGCATCAGGGGGGCCTGGGAGTGTCTGGAATTATTTTGCAACCCCAGTGAGGTTGACCGGAGTGTCTGGGAGGTTTGCATGTGGCATTCAAACTGTGTTACATTTTGCTGATGTGTATAGTCCATTATATTATACTGGATCTCACAATCCAATGATGTATGTTATGTGTGATACAACAGGATTGTACCGAGTGTCATTACCTCATCCAATGACCTTGCACATCATCCCCCAACCCTGTGGGCAATATGTTATGTTCATTGTAGTAACAGGGTGAATTTTTAAATTTCAGACTTTGTCCATGGTGGAAATATGCTGCCATATCTTCGCACCAGTCAGCACTGGTGACAAAGGAGGCACACTAAGTAAGAGCTGGCATTCATTCAACACTTTTTGAGTTTGGATGGCTTTGCTCTTAGGGGTCTTTCATATTTCCGTATTATATAGTTGTACTCGCATTTAGCTCAGGAATCAATCAAATGCGTTGTTGAGATATCGCAAGGAGGATAGTCAATTGCATCGTGTCCGGAGACTACCTCTTGGCCAGTTTCACTCATATACTTTATTGGTTATTTGTGAACAGTTTGGTAGCAATTGGATTATTCATTCCTGAGATAATGTGACTGTTCATTGCCTGCACACAGCTTCCAATTTCCGTTTTGTCCGACTTATACGTTGGGGTTGATTGCTCAGAACTCTGAACAGTTGGTGAGCAGATACCCTCCCAGGGACGGTCGCATCTTGGCAAAAGTTGTTTCTCCACAAATGTTCCGCTTTAGTTGATGTTGTTGTTGATGTTTATTCATCTTGTATTCACTCCAATGAGAGTATAACAAAGACCGATTCCCCTCTGCCTCTGAGTGAGCTGGCCAGATGGTGGAGCTCGCCACCCACTCCCCAAAAACGAAAATTCACCCTCTCCCCTCTTCCACCCCAATTACCAAGGGCACCATATTCTAGTCCTCCCCCAGGAATGTAACTGTTCGGATTCAGTACCACATTTGCCTGGGCGCAGGGTCTCATTGATATTATCGCAGTGGAATACCCCAACTGTCCTACAGTGTACACCACCTTTTAGTTTTGCCAAGACCCTTATTGTCCAATCAATTTTATTATCGTCAGAAAACTTTCGCTTCGGTTTTCAGCTGTTTTCTTCGAAATCAGTTATCTAGGAGCCACAATGAGCCTCTTCGGAGCTAAAAAAATCAGCAACCTCGCTCAAGAGCAGCTTGGCGAGAGCAAAAGAGATGTTGCAGCAAAGGGAGGCCGCGTCGCCTTCAGTCGCAAGCGAAGAAAGCAGCCACATTGGTGGCCTGCTCGATAAGATTACCGGACCTGTTACGGTGTCGGATGAAGACGGAGCTACCGATTCAGAGGTGGCCCGGGAGGAGAAAGAGTTTTTTGGAATGGCAGAGTACGAGAGGCTCAGGGCCGAAGGGAAAAATGATGAGTTCAAATACGGCTTGCACAAGGCACGGATCGAAGATGAGTTGAGGAGAACCGAGAATAGCCAGGCAACCTCCAGAGTGGACACGGGACAACTTCCCAGCGACATAAACAATATGAGAGCGTACTCCGACCTGACGGGAAAGACTGAAGTTACTGGAATCACACGATACGGGAGCGATGATGCTTCTGAATTGTCGACACCACCACCTACGACAAATTACGGGGGAAGTGAGATTTCCTTCCTGTCGCAAACACCAAGGGAGAGGGTCTCGTCCTCTTTGCCTACTACGGATTACAGTGGGGGAAGCCTTTTAGGCCTACCTCTGAGTGCTCTTCCCCAGGATCCTTTTTCGACTCCTAGGGCGAGTGCTGGAATCATCGCGCGCAGGTATATTCAGTCGGAGGAAAATACCACACAATACGCCGAAGAGGAGGGGGGAATGGAGGAGACCCGGAAAGTCTACACACCCATTCCGAGAAAATTCGAAGCTAGCGATAGTAGCGACAACGAAGATGATGCGATGACGGAGGTGGAGTGGAGGGACGAGTCGCCCTACATAACGCCAACGAAACGGGGAAAAAAGCGCAATAAGGGGAAGGGAGTGAGAAGGCCGGTAACGCCCGATTAACCAATCCCTAATATGCCGCAGACGCCAAGCAGGAAGAAGTTGGATGTTGATTGGGCCAAGCCTGCAGAGTCGTTGACGAATGAGAATGGGCCAGTTAATCTGGAAGCTTTTGTTGGTGAGTATCTTCGGAACACTAATGGGCTGAGGGATTGTATCGCCACAAATCAGTTGCATGATGAGCGATATGATGAGTGGTGCCTAAAACAGGCAGAGTTTATGGCAGCAAGACAGAATCATACGGATGCGGGGGTCACCTCCATTCGCAAGACGTCGGAAAAGATTTTGACCGAGGTTGAGTTGAGTAGGGAGTATGACGAGGAGAGGGCGGAAAAACTCGACCAGAGGTTAGAGAAGATTGAGAAAAAAAGTGGTTAAGTTAGCCCTGGTGAATATGGCTAAGACGATTGAAAATGCAATGAGTGCTTGCATGGAAAAGATGGTGGATCAATTGACCGATAGGGTGGTCAAGAGGTTTGAAGATATGGCGGAAGAAAGCCGGAAGAAGGATGAAATCCGAAGGGGGAAACAGGTAGAAGCCACCCCTGAGGAGGAAGAGATGAGCGATATTGAATTTGAGCCAGGAGTGACTTTTTCCATGGAGGAGAATGAGAAGGTGGAAAGAGTTATTAGGGCTGAGATGGAGGTGGATGAGCTGCGGTTGGAGCAATCCAAGCACGCACCGGTCATACCACCCGGAGGAGTTAGACAGGAGTTTCCGCCTCTGCAGGTGGGGCAGGTTACAATCTTGAAGAAAAAACCGGTGGCGCCAGCGGTGCCACAACAGAACAAGAAAGAGGCGAAAAAACTGGAGGTAGAGGCGGTACCAAAGGGACCCAAGGTAGGAGGGAAAAAGCCAGAGGTCAAGAAGCCAGAAATTAAGAAACCGGAAGTTAAGAAACCGGAAGAAAAGAAGAAGGAAACGTGGGCGCAGAGGGCGGCCGCGCCTCCGCCATCAAAGAAGCAACCCGAACAGCGACAACAACAACAACAATCAGGACAGCAGCAGAAGAAGAAGGGGGATGGCTTTGTTGAGGTTAAGAGGAATCAGAAGAAGGAGGAGATGAAGCCGGTCCCCCCAGGACAGAATTCGATGGAGAAGAGGAGGGTTACCTTTAAGAGGGATAACGGCCTCCCCCTTTCTCAGAAGAAAGATTTGGACATTTCGTCGGAAGTAAACAGAGCACTTTTCGAGGCGAAGGTCCCACATTTTGTTCGCATCCAGGGAGTTACGAAGAACACCCGGCGATGCCTGTCGACGATTCCAACCCCTGCAGCAACAGCCGAAATGTTGATTCGGTATACGGAGATTGTAATCAAAGCAGCAAGGAAGGTGGACACAGGAATTGTGGACATCGAGACAAATGAACTTTGGGAGAGAGTAAAAATGCACGGCGTCAATTTTGATAGGTATTTGGGAAAGAAGACGGGAGGTGGACTTGAAAAATTGAGGCAGAAATTACAGGCTGAGAACGAGGGAGTGGTGTTGACCCTCGCCATCAACTGGATTGGAGGGCCGAAAGATGTTCAGAAGAAGAAGGCGGAAGGAAAGAAAGCATCTTCGGTTGTATTCGCGGTCAAGGGAAGTAAAATGGCCGAACAAGTGTTGAAGGGGGGTCTGAGGGCGGCAGGAGTGAAGTATGATGTGGAGAAGTTCGTGAATGCCGGACCAGACTCTTTTTGTGGTATATGCAGCAGATGGGGACATGTTGATGCGAAATGTGGATCTTTGAAGATGCCGGCGTGCATGTTGTGCGCGGGGAGACACTTAACGAAAGATCATAAATGCAACGTGGTAGGTTGCAAGGCTAATGCAGGACAGAACTGCGCCCATAATGTCGACAAATGCGTCAACCGCAAGGGAAACCATATCGCGAAGGCCAACTGTTGTGTTAAAAAGCAGGAAGCCATTCAAGTTGCGAGAGAGGAAAGACATACCTGGAAGGAGAGAGAGGGTGAACGTCGAAATGTTACAACTGATCAACAGAAGGAGCCGGATGTTGTAGAAGATGGGGGACCATTAACTGCAGAGGCGGAAGAGAAGGTTCAGGATGAATGAGCAAATTGAAAAGGAGCCGGAAGTCCAGGTCGTAGCGACCCAAGAGACCGAAGGACAATCTTCTAACGCAGGGACCCAAGAAACCCCCATGAAGTCATGGTGAAATGCGTAATGCATAACTGTGGTAGGGGGTATGAGGCGACTATGATGGTGTTGGAAACAGGAATTGTTTGGGGGGCTGATGTTGTGATGTTGCAAGAACAGTATGTGGAGAGAGAAGGATACAACATCAGTCACCCAGGATATAGGCTGATCAGAGGAGGAAGAACGATGACAGCAATAAGAAGAGATACACACCTGGAATTTTTGGAAGTGGACAAGGGGGGTGACGGAGATGTACAGGTGTTTGATATAAGATACCCGTCGGGTAGAAAAATGAGATTGGTGAATGTGTATGATCAGCTGAGACAAGAGGGGGGTGTGAGAAGTCAAGGCAGACCGGCACAGACAGCAAGATGGAGGGAGATTATGGAGCAGGAAAAGATTCTTTTAGGAGGAGATTGGAATGCTCACAGTGATAGATGGGACCCTCAGTGCCCACCAAAACGAGATGCGAACTTTTTGGAAAATCTTATGGATGAGTACGATTTGATCGACGTTACGGATGGGGAAGAAACCCACTCGAATATGAGAAACGGCGAAACTTCGGGATCGCTTATTGATTTCTTTATTACTAAAGCCTCGATGGCTGATAGATTAGAGACTTCAACAGAATTGACAACTACTTCAGATCACGCGATTGTGTGTGCCCAGTTAAGATGGGATGAATGGGAAGGAGTTTAAGTGTCGCGAAAGACTACAGGATGGGATATTGATGGGCTTAAGTCGAAGGAGGAAGAAGAAAATTATAAAAAACCACAAAAAGAGTGGAAGGTAAGAGCTCAAAAAGACCCGTTTTGGATGAGATGAGCAGTGAAGAGGATTTACAGGAGGAAGCTGAGTGGATGCAGCGGAATTTTGTTAATCATCTTAATAGGTGCTGCAAAAAGATTAAGGTTTGCGCGAGGTCAAAAAGGTGGTGGACGGTGGAGATTGCGGAAAACCGAACAATTTTGGGATCGATAAAGAGAGCAAGAAAGAAAGGGGAAGCGTCGCAGCAACAAGTTAAGAAGCAGCAAAGTAACCTTCGGAGAATGATCCGACAAGCGAAAACAGAAATGTGGCAGAAGTTTTTAACTTCGGCAACAAGAGACCAAGTCTGGCAGGCGTTGAGATATACGAAACCAGGCGGACAACAAACGACAAAGGCTTTGAGATCCAGGACAGGGGAGGTGGCGGAGTCTTGGGAGGAAAAAGCGAAGTTGATAAAAGAAGAAGCATTTCCGAAACCTTTGAAGGGTGTGGAGAGAAAGGCCCAAGAGGAGGGAGGAGAAATGTTGAAAAAGATTACTGATGAGGATATCCGAAAGGCTCTATTCAATCAGTCAGTTCAAAAGGCACCCGGACCGGATAGACTGGGTTTTAAGGCAATAACGTTATTTTGGGAGTGGGATTCCCAAAGAATAATGATTGTTGTCAAAACGTCGTTTAGGTTAGAAGTACACCCTCGAGTTTGGAAGGAAGCGAAGGGGGTGGTTATACCGAAACCGAATAAGCCAGATTACGGAGTCGCCAAGGCATACAGGGTGATAACGTTGTTAAATTGTCTGGGAAAAGTTGTTGAGAAGGTGGCAGCCAACGCAATAGCCGAGGAGTGTGAGCGAAGGAGGTTACTTTATCACGGACAGTTTGGATGCAGAAACCGAAGGTCAGCAATAGACGCGGTTGGAAGGTTGATGAAGAGAGTTGAAGAGGCGTGGGGGAGGGGGAATACCGCGGCAGTGTTGTTGATGGATGTTAAAGGAGCCTTTCCACACGTGGCAATGGGGAATTTGATAAAAAGAATGGAAGAAATGGGTTTTGAAGCCGACCTGGTGAGGTGGGTGGAAAGTTTCATGGAAGATAGAAAAGTGATTATGTCAATGGATGGAAAGGAAGGTGATAGTATGGATGTGGAAACGGGAGTTCCGCAGGGGTCGCCAGTATCGCCAGTCCTTTTTGTTATACACCTTTCGGGGTTGTTTGGCCAAGTTGAGGAAAAAGAACAAGAATGTGGAAGCGAGGGTATATCTTTTGTTGATGATGTGACATGGGTGGTAGAAGGCAAGGATGTGGGGGAATGCACACAACGACTGGAGAGATGCGCAGCGGAAACAACAATTTGGGCAAGAAAGAATGCCTGTCGGTTTGACATCGAAAAAACAGAAGCGATGTTGTTTACGCGACGAAGAAGGAATAAGGAACCGAAGATGAACGCTCGAGTAAGAGTGGGAGGTCATGAAGTTCCATACAATAAAGAAGCGACAAGATGGTTGGGGGTATGGCTGGATGATATGGTTACCCTGAATGATCATACGAAAAAGACCTTAGCGAAAGCAAGGAAGGCACAGAATAGGGTGAGATCCTTGATGACGAAGAAGGGATTAAGCTCGGAAGGGTGCAAACGAATTCAAGTTGCGGCGGTTCAGGCAGTGGCGATGTATGGGTCTGAATTGTGGTGGCATGGACAAGAAAGTCGGGCTCAGGAAATACAAAGGTTGTTGAACGAACAGGGCAGAAGGGTAACCGGATGCTTTAGAACGACACCTCAAGGAGCTTTGATGAACGATGCGGGCTCACGACCAGCAAAGGCTCTTCTTGATAACCGGGTACGACGGTATAAGTTGAGACAGATGATGATGCCCGATGCTCAAGGCGGAGGGAAAATGTTAAATATACGAAGGAATGTCTTACAAGGGGTGGAGGGGATTGATGAGTTGATCCCGGAGGATAAACCTTTCGAAAGGAGGAGTTATGAAAGGACGACATTACCGACGGAAAAAAGATGCCTTAAGGGCGAAGTGATAATTCAAGATGAGGAACAAGCGTTGAAAGAGGCAAAGTTAGAAAGAGAGGGGCTTGTTCTTTGGACTGATGGATCGAGAAAAGAAGATGAGTGGGTTGGGTGTGCAGTGGTATGGGAAGAAGGGGGAAGGTGGAATAAGAGGAGGACACACCTAGGCCGACAGAAGGAAGCATTTGATGCGGAAATGTATGCGATGTCAGAAGCAATGAAGGTTGCAGATGAGAAAGCAGAAAAAGAGAAGTTTACCAGGGTCACAGTTTTTACGGATTCCCAGGCAACTTTAAGAAGAATACAATCGGACGAGCCAGGACCAGGACAGGTACTAGCGCTATGAATGATGAACTGGACTGATGCATTAGCCAGAAAAAATATCCAGGTGGAGTACCGGTGGGTACCTGCCCATAAGGGGATAGAAGGCAATGAAGAAGCGGATCAACAAGCAACTAAGGCGGCGTATAAGCATTGCAGAAGTTATACCGAAATGCAAAATCCGCTACCGTTTTTAAATTATGTGTCGTTCGCCCATGTTAGTCGAAGGTTGACTAAGACGAAGTGGGAAGAAAGTAAGAAAGAAATAAAAGAGATGGGGAAGAAATCAAAGCATAGTTACCAGTATGATTTGGTAAAGAGGGGAGGTAACAGTGCGGTGATGGGAGCCAAAAAGACGATTGCGGCTAGGTTTTATCAGCTTAAATCAGGACATGCACTGATAGCGAAATACCTATTGCGGATCGGAAAAAGAAGAGATATGAAGTGCTGGTGGTGCGGGCACGAATATCAGACAAGAGACCACCTTTTTAAGTGGTGTAAAAGATGGAAACGAGAACAAAAAAGGCTTTGGGTGGA
>Ga0307512_10001018_pt1 | contig 41174 bp, 50 predicted proteins | sample 14_EM_MG_FD_200267 | JGI IMG/M metagenome (GOLD analysis project Ga0307512, IMG submission 200267) | Populus trichocarpa ectomycorrhiza microbial communities from riparian zone in the Pacific Northwest, United States - 14_EM | ecosystem: Host-associated > Plants > Roots > Unclassified | place...
ATCTCTCTGAGATCGCCAGCGATAATCTTACCTATCAACTACTCTATTATATTACCATATCCACGTGTGCAACCGTATCTTCTCATATACTCTCATACGCGGCCATATACGGATATACGGCCTTACACCGGTGGAGGAACCTTCATCAGTCAGCAAATCTGGAATAAAATCTTTATCCTGCATGCGATCCTTGGCATATGGATCAAGATTGAAAAATCCAGCGCAGGGAACCGGAGTATGTATATAGACATATCCAGATGGCACACCTTCTGTTTCGGAGCTGTGAGTTCTCTCACTGTCATCAGGTGGCACAGGTTGTGTTCGAGGCCTCGGTGGTGCCGGTCGTCGAGGAGGTTCACCTGGGCCTTTGCGCCTCCAGTGAGTCTGTGGATGCTTTGCTGTGCGATTTTGGCAAGGAGGACAGCCATCCGTTTGTTTTTCCCGAACCATCGCTTGGTGTCTTTCTGTCGCAGCTGTCACCTCATTATGCCCAGGAAACACAACACCCTGCATCTTTTTTCTCAAACTTCGGCGCGTGGTTTCTTGATTAGTTGTTGCGTTTCCTCCATTACGGCGCGCAAAAACCCTTCTTTCGACCTTTCGGCCATATTCAAGGCGAGACGCATGTCGGACTGTTCAAGCTGTACCTCACCTCGTTGTCTTGCCATAGTAGCTGACATGTTGAAAACCTACAAGAAATTAGTCGCTGCTTCTAGAGTGAGAATTGGCTGTTACCTCAACTGTATACGACTCCGTGGCTTTCTCTAAAGTCTTTAAGGCTTGTTTCGTACATTGCCGTGGACATTTATCACCAAATTTGGCCGCGAAAATCCCAGATCTGACAACATCATGATGTTCAATTTCGTGGACCGTGCGGACAAATGCCTTTGTAGACCATGGACGTTTCCCATTATGGGCAGCGATGAATTGGTCACGTAGCTCACTACGTACCCCAGGTGTGCATTATCCTGTTAGTTGACCGTCGTCTACATCGATATGGATTGACTCACATCCGATCGCATGGTGGTTCTGATTCTTGGTGCTTTTGGTTTTACGTACTGTTTTCAAGTTTTCGTCCTGGGTCATATTTTTGGTGGCTACATTTGCAGTGTCGCGGTGAACTAACTGGTGTCTGCGTTGCTGCTGTGTCTTACCGGGTGGCGTATTATTCGAAGCGCCTGTTGTTCGGCTCTATTCGGCCTCACTGGCACCTGGTTGAAGTATTTCTGGAGCCATGACATGCAGTTGTGGAATGGTGAGGAACATGATCACGAAAAGAAGTGGGAAGTCCTGAAGATTCTATAGTTACCTAGAAGTCAAAATGGAATGAGTGACAGCCAACTTGCACCTTCAATTCAAGCTGAATCTGGCTGCGTATAGCTGCAGGGGATTCCAACAGTCCCGCGATGTGCAGTACGTCGGTCAGATGTTGTTTGTTTGTTTGCAGGGATTCATCGTGATGAACGACAGCAGATATCTCATTTGTGATAGATATAAAAAGGACATTCTTCGATGGCAAGGATGTCTGGTGATGTTTGTCTTATGACATCGCCGGGATCGTGCATGAATCACACACTAACCATCATGTTTTAATGTACACTTAGCATGCCTTTTCCCAATGAAGTGACAGTCAAAACGCTGATTTTGCTATGTTCTAATTGATAAAACGTACCAACCTTGACATTAAAGACGCAGTTTGCCTCCATGTGGTCTATATCTTGCAACATCCAACATCTCGCCCAACAACATGGTCAACACAAGATATAATGGTGAATGCTCCGAAAAAGAACCTTTCGCCACTTCCGGCAGGCAAATACGGCAAATTGACGAAGAAATCCACAAGATGAGGTCATCAAGTGAATAAATGCACGACTGGCTTGGAGGCAGAAAGGGTCCAAGCGTTGGGAGCTTTGCACAGCTTACGATCAAAAAAGAAGCTGTCGGTGGAGAAAAGACGGGAAATGCACTCTTCAAGCAAAGAAGAAAAAGTCAAATGGATTGAGGATTATGTGGATAGAGAGACCACAGTGGCAAGAACGTGAGTTCAAGACGCGGAGGCAGCGATTATGCAAGAGAAGGAACATTTGAGGAATGTTGAAAAGGCATGATCGACAACCACAAAGCCTGAAACAACATTTGAGGAGATGTTGAATGCTATTGGAGACAGTCTGACCGATCATGCAAGTTCTGAAGATCAGGAGGATGGGGAAGACGAGGATGATGATTAAGAAGATACTGAGCTTGGCAAGCTGAGCGAAGATGATGAACCTGGCGGGGTGATGGGCAGAATCTCCAAAACGGAACTGCTCCGCATGGAGAGCTTTCGGCAGTACTAGATGAAGCTTGACGAAGTGACGCAACCGAGATGGGGGGACGCAGCCGACTACTTCCCTGAGATAGATATGAAGTTCGGGATGACTGAACTGAAGGTTCTGGCAGGTATGAAGCACCAAACCAACACAACAGCAGCTACACCATCACCGACATCATTTGCAGAGCTTATGCAGGTTCTTGATATCGTCCCTGGACAATCTCAAATGCCGCAAGTGATGTCTTGACAGGGAAGTAGTCGATTGAGGCTGGGTTGGGAGAATCCCCAGGCAGACAATCACATAATATCTCCCATGCCCAATGCGGTGGCCACTTTGTCACAGAGGGAGATTGCCATGCCAGTTGAACCCGGGAGCATTTACCCCAGCACACAGTGTCACTAGCTGAGTACCATCTAGAAATCGGATTCGGACGAAGACATGGTGACGGCTCCTGCTTCACCGGAGGAAATGATTGCCAAACAGGTAATTTTGACGATGTATCTCGAGTAAAAGCAATTTGTACCTACAGTGTTATGTGTCAGCATTTTCCGGATTTCAGTGACCAAATTGTGAGACAAGATTATTTGTCAGTGTGTGTGCAAGGGGCATACGGGTCATGCAAATATTTCAGACACCAAATCAAGCAGATTGAGGAACAATGCAATGTCTATGGTGTTGCCTGTTACGGTTAAACGATAAAACAAAACCTAAATTTGGGACGAAATTAACTGACAAAGTTTACGTCAGTGATGTCCTAAAACTCATAGAAGGAGGGGTCAAAGCAAATCCAAAACCCGGATGAATGACAGCCGTCAGTCTGCATTAATCCATGCAACCAACTACATAACGCTCTGCTCAGCCCTCCTGCGCATGGTCGAAAGATCGAACATAGCGCATCGTACATCATTGAAATCGAGGAGAATGAACTGGATAATGAATGGTGAGGACGTCACGTTATAAATATCTAAAACAAGTGCATGGATGTTTATGTGGGAAATTGCGGGCCGAAAGCGCTGAAATGCCATGGACAAATGTCATTCATCATGCAAATGACGTGTATAGTGTTGGCTCAGAAACTGAGATGTCTCGAAGATTTTGGATTTGAATGATAATACATAGAAACCGTATACCAGCTGCCAAAACAGACTGTATGGATTGGATGAAAAATTGTTGAGCACCCAATGACTGTTAGTATGTCTCGACGGTGAGCTCAAAGGTGAGCGTCAACGGAGCGTCAACAATTTTCGGCATTGCATTGTGGGTAATCCAGATGATTTCTCTGCAACATTCATTCATAATCGAACTATAGCCGACCTTTCTATTCAAAAATGGTTGCGAAAACATTGCCACTATGTCCTGAAAATCAGTGTCAACATAGCATCAATCACTTTTGCCCTTGCATCTGGGAAAAATCAATGGCTGTACGGCGACATTAAGCCCTAATCGAACTAATGGCCGCCTTTCTTGGTAAAAATGCTTTCGACAACTGCATCACTCTGCCCTAAAACTGAGCGTCATCGGACGGTCAACGATTTTAGCCCTTGCTTCCTGGAATATCAAAGTGCTATGAGACTACTTCAATCTATAATCCAACTATCGGCTGCCTTTCTAGGCAAAAATGCTTTCGACGACCTTGACACTGTGCCCTAGAAATGAGTGTCAACAATTTCTGGCCTTGCATCTTGGAATATCAAGGGGCTATGAGACAACTTTGATCCATAATCAAACTATCGGCCATCTTTCTAGACAAAAATGCTTACCACAAGAGCGCTACCATGTCCCAAAATGAGCGTCAACTGAGCGTCAACGATTTTTGATCTTGCATCCTGGATAATCTAACGGCAATGGAACATAGGTAACCCACAATGAACTCATCAGCAGCCTTTATTGACAACAATGCTAGTGACGATATCGTGTCCGCCTCCTACAATTGAGCAACCGCAGAGCGTCAAAAATTTCTGTGGAGGCTCAGCATGCTACACAGCAATGAACTGCATTGTGCTGTTCCTAAATCAAGTTTTACGCGGTCAGTCTTTGCAATCTAACCTTGTATACAATATCACAAATATGCATGCAATGTCTTACAGATGAGATTTTTTCACTTGTAGCAGTAGAGTCTAAATTTAAGAACCCGAAGTCTGCTTTGCTTTATTGTTATTTTGGGCAGTCTTTCAAGTCGGATTACCCACCTCTCAAATTCCTACAACCATATCGGATTCAAAATCTTCAAACACCTCATTGCTCCAGGTTATGATCTCGTCACAAAATAAACGTGTCTTTATTCGTGATTTGAGTAACCATACTATACAAATCATCCTCAATGCTTGGTGTGCTTCAATGAATGTAGACTCGAAGTGGCCTATTGCTTGGAATAATTCTAGACATGCGCCTTGGTGGCAATTCTATATACATTGCGCAATTGAGGAGACCAGCAGCCCTGGCATCAAATGGATAGTTTGTCATCAAGTTCTTCGCCATCCATCAGAACATGGGACAAGGTCAATGGGGAAACAATTGCTGGCAAAAGCTCACATCGCAAAGTTAAATGAATTTACAGAGTCAGTGGTAACTGAATTGACTAGTTGGACGGTTGATGAAACAGTTTTGGCCATTCTGAAGAGGCAAGGAACTCGAGGAATCACAATACTAAGTTCGCAGAGGAAGATGAGATTTGACATCCATGTTGATCCATATAGACAGAAATGACAGACAAAACGTTCCAAACTGGCAGAGAAGGACTTTGAACCTTCCGAATTTCACCAAGTCACATGGAATTGCTACCTCATGTTAGGATTTGTTTCGGCTCATATTCCATGGAACGCTATATCAAATCAAGACCTACGATGGTCATATAAGGTGTTACGCGATCACTGAGTGCTGCTATCTGCTACGACCCTCAGCAACATTTGCCGGAGGGAATATGCACTGACCATGGATGCAATTAAGAAGCAATTGCCAGGACAAAATAGAGTTAGTTTTGCTCTGGGCGGATGGAAGTCAACAAACAAACTAGCCATAACGTCGGTGATTGCTTACCATATGGATCGAAATTGGGCATTGTGTGAAGTTCAAATCACATTGGATGAGGTTGATCGCCTGTTCTTTTCACGTTTCGAAAGCTAACTAAGAATGATAGGTCAAGGGCCAACATACTGGAGCAAGGCTAGCCGTACATTTCAAGGATATTCTGGATCGTTTTGAGCTCACTGGCAGTCGTTTGCTTGGAATTTCGACTCATAATGCCTTTTCAAATCACTTGATGACACGCGAGCTGCAATCAACATTTGAGGCCTCTGGAATCGAGTGGCCGGCATTGAGTAACCACGTATCTTGCATGGCGCACGTCATACAGCTGTCTTTCGATGCATTCATGAGCAGTCTCGGTGTCAAAGGCTGCACCAAGTCTTGGAAGGCCCATGAGCGCGATCAGAAATTTGGAGATAATGAAAGCATAGACATTGGCAAGGGTCAAACTTTTTGAATAGAGGGCAACGCTAGGATCAATAAGGTGTGGGCCATGAAACAAGGTTTAGCACAGATAATTGAGAAAGTACGTATTTCAAATATATTGAATGTCCTGAAACTGACCTTCATATAGCAGAGAATGCTTGCTGTATTGATTACGCTAACACCGTGTCGTCGAAACGAGTTTACTGGCTGTCAAAAAGCCAAATTCGGGATCGCGGTATCTCGGATTATGAATGTGAAGACCCGTTGGAACTCGACCGTGGAGTTGCTGGACCATGCTTTCCGATTACATGAAGTCACATGCGAGTGGCACAAAAACCCAAACTACAGCAATTACTGGCCACTATTCACAACTCAATATGAATGGACCATTGTGAAATATGTCACGGAAGTGTTGAGGCCATTCCGATATTTGACCCTGTGCATGTCGAAGAGGCATACAGTGACATTGCATCACATTATCACAGTGTACAATGATATGTTCGATCACATTGATGGCGTGATGCGAGCTTTGGCTAAGAAAATGACTCCATGGAAGGAAGACTTGTTCTTCGCCATGAAGCTAGCTCGACAGAAGCTGTCCAAATATTATGCTGAAGTGACTCCATCGACAGGCATGCTTCTCAATTCAGCACATATCCTGGATCCTTTCCGGAAGTTGCGATTGTTCAGAAAGTGGGGCAACGGAATGCATAGTAATCCTGAGAACCAAACATTCTATACTACCCAATACAAAGAGCCCTTTCTGAAGAATGTGGAGAATGAATACTGTGCAAGACATTGAGGTATGCCAGTCAACGAACACGAAAGATTACCGAGGAGCAATCCTATCCCTTCTGAAACAGTGTTAGGATGCTGCCAATCATCGTTTGATCCACATGATTTGTCCAGCGATGATGAAGAATACTTAACGCATAACAATGTGGCTGAGACGACACCAGGACGAAGGGATCGCTCAGCATGCTTATTGACTGCCGCCAGTCTTTATTCGAATTCGCCGCCTGAATCACCAAAGAACTGGTGGCAAATCAATCCAAATCTCAATGATTACCACTCTGATCTAATGGATAGTAGCAGTACATTTTGGTTACCGGACATAACCGACAGGTGGCATCAACAGGAAGACACGCACTCCAAGTCTGCCAATCTCTCCAATGTGGAGCACGACATACTCTCTATCATACCACATGGTGTGGGAGTGGAGGTTAGTTTTTCCCTACGTGGAGATGTTATCGGGAGGAGGTAGTCAAAAACCACAGGCAAGACTCTTCGCGAAAAAGTCGTTGGTAGACTGTTTGCTCGAGCCAATCACGGGATTTTGGCAGGCGATGACCCAGATTTGGATACAATGAACACAGAAAACGACTCGGAAAAGAAGAAAAAGGCGGAGCAAAGAACATTACACAGAATGGCCAAGGTTCACGACTCTTTGGAGATGTGGCAGGACATCGAAATTCTAGGTGCTAACCAAAAGGAATCTCGCACTCAAAACATGCAGATGACCGCAGTGGGATCCAGTTCGGACACGGAAGAGATTGTCAAAGCATCCTGATCACTTTCTCAACATGAAGGTAAAGCTGCTTTCAAATTGTCAGAAAGATCTCCATTGCCACCACCTTTGTCTGCGAAGGACCTCCCCGGAGGATGAAATCAAACATTAAATGCCCGCCCAATCTGAAAAATCAACTGTCATCGAGTCAAATGTGATGAGGATAGTGCACCAGAAAACATTTCGGACACTGACGATTGGCTTCACTGGAATGGGCACTTAGATAATCCAAATGACAGCGAAGACGATTGCAGGGCGGACGTTAAATGAGATATAGAGCAAGACAATAGCAGCGAGGATCTGGACTGCACAGAGCAGTGAGATGTGAGCGCCGCACCAAATCTTCCCAGATTGATTTGGCCTACACGGAAGTCAAAGAGAAAGGTTGAATCGGTCTTAATGACTGTCAATGAAATCGAAACGAGCAGGAATAAGGGAGTGAAACAACAGTAGAACAGAACGCGTCAATGTTTCACCAGCTTGTTTATGTATCTTGAACTAGAGTTTTAGTTAGTGATATATTATAGGTGAATGGTGAGCAGTAGCTTGTCAATATCGGTTGATCAACAGATGTATAGCAGGCGCAATGAAGCTTTTGGCAAGATACATAAATTTTAGTCGTGTGAGAGCGAACAGTGCAAGAATGTTACTGTGCTCGGCTTTGTCACCAGGCCAAGTCTTAATCTGGCATAGAGTCTACCAATATGTTCAAATCATGATGAAAACTATTATCGATAGCAGCAGATGTGAAATGGACAATACATTAAAATGAACGTCAACGGAGCGTCAACGATTTGTGGTTTTGTAAGTACGGTAATTCAAGCACATTTTGGTTGCTGTAATGCATAACCGATATGTTGACAGCCTTTATAGGCAAAAGAGACAACAACATGCTCCCTGCCGCATGCTGGGAATGAGCGTCAAAGGAACGTAAACGATTGTTAGCTTCGCATTTTGGGTAATTTATGTTCTGATTGGTTGTAGACATCCATTTCTCAGATATTGACAGCCTTTACTGTGAAAAACTACAGCAACATGCTCCCTGGCGCATCCTGAGAATGAGCGTCAATGGAGTGTCAACGATTTTCATCATCTCATCTTGGGTAATATATGTTCTGATTGGTTGTAGACATTCATTTGTCAGATATTGACAGCCTCTACTGAGATAAACTACAGCGACATGCTCGCAGCCACATCCTGAGACTGAGTGTCGACCGATCTTTAACGATTTTTCGCTTCGTATCTTGGGTAATTCATTTTCCGATAGGTTGCAGACATCCATTTAACAAATATTGGCATCCTGTACTTGTAAAAACAACAGCGACATGCTCCCTGCCTCATCCTGAAAATGAGCGTCAACCGAGCGTCCACCGTTTCAGTTATTGCATATTTGGTAATCAAGGCATCACCCCGATTTCCACGTTCATAACGGAATTATCGACTGCCGTGATAAACAAAAATACAATGAATCAAAGGTAAAATACGGATTCCAAATTAATCGATAATGCAAGCTGCAATGCATACAATAACATATCCTTGGTTGTTGAAAACGCGATTTTGATAAGATACTATTCACATACTCCAGAACCAAGAGCCTTATTTGAATCTCTGGAAGAACCCGCTGGGAGACCCACTGAGAACCTGCCCAATTCAGATGGGTTGGGAGTTTAAAATCGAACCGCACCCGAGTTGACAGCTCGGGTTTATTGACAACCCGAACGGGCCATTTGGCAATGATTCAGGCTGGGCCTGGACCCGGACCTGAAGTGACGGTCCAGAACCGTTGCTAACACTTGTAGGGACCATTGGGGTGAGTTCAATCTCTTCACCCAGCAATGTATGAGATCTGTAATATCTTCTGCCTCTGGTGTTAATTGAAACTGCTGCATTTGGTCGATATCAGCAATTTCTATAGTCAATCGCCCCCGCTTTCGCCTCAATTGTGGAATGGAATACACAGGTGGTGGAGGTATTGGAATTGCATTGATAGTTGTAGACTGGGATGGTGATTCATCAGTCAATCCAGGGAGGTGACGGTACTCGGTATCCGACATCGTGGTACAGTGACTTCTTGCTGATTCAATCCAGTCTTGATGTTCACTCAATTGGTCGCAAAAGTACTTCAACTTCATATCCGGATGTAGCGCCACTGCCTCATACAGAGGAAGCTGATTATCCACCAGACTATAGTACTTATTGAGAACCGACCAGGCAATGTTGATAGATGACATGATATGACTGCTGATTACTGAGTTGTCTGAGTAGTCGTGCTGTGATTCTTCTAGATGAGATAGGAGCTCATCCATTGCAGGAAAAACATCGGCAACAAATCTGTTTGGACAATTCTTCTGCGAAATCAGCTCTTGAAGCAGAATTGACCACACTTTGAACGGGCTTAGTATATCATGCATGGCTTTCAAGTCCTCCCAGTCATCCTCAGATCATTTGTCCGTGACAATGAGCTCAGGATCCAACATATTGTCTGGAGAAGTGTTTTGTAATTTGCTTTTGTTTTTTCATTGATCCTCCCACATGGCAGTGAATGCAAATTCATCCAAGGAGCTTGTACGATGAAAGCATGTGCAATGTCATATTCACCACCATTCCAGAGTGTTATGCTTCCAATGAGTGGGATAGATGCGGTAGCATTGGTAACCATCTGTTTAGCCTGTTCAGTGAAACGATCACGTCGCTCAGGGGAGGATGAAATCCCTGTGCAGATAGTCCGGAGAGGTCAAATTGGTTCTCGTTTCCACCAGAGCTGTAGTTTTTGCATTGTATCGAAATCATCATCTAGAGTCGCAAGTTCTCGTACAACAGCATCTTTATTGTGACCGCAGGGAAATGCCTGTAACACGAGATTGATGACATGTCCAAAACTCCGCATTGGATCAGAAACCGGATTGAAGGCTACGTTAACATTACTGAACAGCTTTACAAGTTCAGGTATGGAAGTTTCATTGTTGGTTGCATTATCGGTGGTAAAGTAGCCTACTTTGTGTCTCAATCCATACTGTTCAAGAAGCTTCAAGATAATCTTGGCTACATTTGCTCCAGTATGAGGTCCACGAAAGCATTCCATTCCCAACAGCACAGTGATCAAATCTCTGGTAGCACTAATCCAATGGCCCACCAAACCAAAGAATGCATGGTGGTTTGGTAATGTCCAGATATCAAAACTGAAGTACACTCTGAAATCGGTCCCCTGCAACTGGTTCACAATCTCCACCTGTCCTTGTTAATATCGTGGAATTATCTAATTTCGTATGGTGTCGAAAGTGGCAGGAAGTTCTTCTGGAATCGCTGTAAAAGAAGAACTCTTGAGAATAATGTTTAGTTCATATGACAATGACAAAAATTGTACAATGGGATTTAACATATGCACGCCATCAAGTAACCCAGATGAAGGAAGATACACTGCTCAACTACACAACAGCTAATGTTTTTTGTAAGAATGTATTGGATCAGCAGAGCTTTGAAGAGATCTCTATTCAACTGAGGTATGTGAATTTCCTTTGCAAATGCCGTATGCTGCGTGCCATTCGCTGCTGGCATGATACCTGCCCCACTGGGATTATCTTTGTTCATGCCATATGTAACATCAAGATGCCGATTCATATTCCGAGTAGAGTAACCGGTGTATGGGGGTGCCAGATTTCGAGCTCATCGAGCACATCTCCAATGTAACATACCTTTTGAATCTTCAAATTCAATTCCATTGCAAGAGAACCAACAATTGCCAGTGGAGTGTGTTTTCGAAGGAAGAAAGGCGTCAGGAATTTCGAGCGTAGACATGTTTAAATCTCAGTGATAATCTCATTCATTAGTCACTGACTGATTCGCAATCAATGGTTTGGATCCATTACCACCAGCATCTCCTGCGTTTCTGTCCATGGTTGAAGAAAAGAGGCCTCGTTGAACCGAGCTCAAATGGCTATTGTTTTCATCCATCCCAAAGTTGAAGAGTTAAGGTGTATGTAGCTGTGAAGCCGATTCATTTGGAGTAGGGCCTTTGCAGACAGACATGAATCAATTGTTACTCATAGATGGACCCAGGGCATGGACTGACTGGACTGGACTAACCACCAACTTACTGACTGGATGTAGAAAATGGAGAATAAACGTTTCTGATATACAACATGAAAGCCACCTGAAGTCTGCAGGCTTTGCCTACATTGCTCGATTTATTGCCTTTCCTTAGGCTTCTGCAGGCTTTCACAGGCTTCTGCAGGCTATTGCAGGCCATTCAAATATCGATAGATTTATACCGGCCACTGCGGGCTTCTGCAGGCTCTTGTAATGTCATAATTATTATCTAACAATTTATGCAGGCATCTGCAGGCTTTCACAGGGCTCGGCAGTCATCAACAAGCCAATGCGGGCTTCCACAGGCCAATGCAGCCTTATGCAGTCTTATACAGGCTGCTGCAGGCATCCTGCCGGCATATCCAATATTGCAGGCATATCCTGGGTTATGCGGGCAGAAGCAGGCGTTTCATATATCTGCAGGCCGGCCAACCGGCCCGGCTCAGGCGGACTGAATCACCTGCAGGCTGTTGTGGTGAAACGGCAGAGCTAGAAGGCGGACAGCCCATCATAAACAGTCTGGCACACCACTTGCGGCATCCAAAGGGAATTCATGAGAAAGAGCAGTTCTGGCTTGGGAAGCGTAGGATGAGTGTAGGAGGATGTGATACTACCGGGCCTTGTGGATCCACGAAATCTTGGGATGAGCGAGTGAGATCAATCATTGAAAACGATTGATTGCCCATCATCTTGTATCATAATACGATGAGCTGACGTCTATCTACTCCAGGGTCTCTGAAATCTATATTCCCTGTAGCCCAGTGTACTTCCCTCATCCCTGTATTTTGGTACACCCGCATTGGCTCAGTTCTCTGCCAAGCTGAGTGGCGGTGGTGGCGAGAAACTGATTTTCCCACCACACCGGGCCTGCAGGCTTCTCCAACCGGGACTGCAGGCTTTGTTATAGTGGCTGGGCGGCTTAGGCACACTGCAGTGGATCATGGAATAATGCAGTACTTGGTGTACACTGCATTCTGTGTTAACTCATAATCATAGCATGCAAAGATAGTCAGGGATCACCTAACTTCATGTTTCTAGGCGATGGTAGAGTTGAAGCGAAAAATGAGAGAAATGTGAGGAGATGGGGGAAATCATTGTGAGAAACTGGGAATTAAGAGAATTTGGTGTGCAAGTCAATTTACCATCCCCGATACGCCAGGTACGAATCCCGAACTGGAGCATATTATCACCGATCTGAGGTCTTCTAAACCCAATTAAGACGGTGGTACTGCTGATTTCTCGTGTCAGCTCATATCCTTCATATTGTTCTCATCTTCTTCCCCCATCTCTCTCTTTCTCATCCACAACTCTACGATCACTGCAGAATACAAAATTTAGTCATCCCTCTGTATGTCTCCATGCCATGATCATGAGTTAACACTGAGTTGTAGCCTACACCGAGTGCAGATTGGACCGAGTGCAGCATACACTGAGTACTGTATACACTTAAGATTGTCTGTGATCCGGGCATTCTCACTAGTATAAGTTGACCCCTGAATGTAGCTTCAACTTCTGGCGTCCCTCCCTTCACAGATCAACTGCCACCAGCCAGTTCTCTATAGCAGCTTCAAAGGTAAAGTCAGCTTGTCACATTCGCATGATAATTAGTTAGATAGCCGATGTATTGAGTCGCAGCACCCGGGGCATCTCCAGATCAACCACCTCCATGTACTCCTCCAATCTTGGGTAATCATATCTGCAAGCGCATCTCCAAACTCGTTTTATCACAGCCTCAGAGTGCATCCCTAAGTTCACACGTCATGGCCTCCAAGTGCATCTCCAAACTCGCTCCATTATGGGCTCCAAGTGCATCTCCAAACATGCTCGATCACATCCTCCAAGTGAATTTCCAAACTCTCCTGATTACAGCCTCCAGGTTCACCCAGGCATAGCCTCCATGTGCAGCTCCAAACTGAGTCGATCACGATCCCGGAGTGCATCATCAAGTTCACTGGATCAGGGAGTTCAGGTGGATCTCCAAATACGATCGATGACTGCCTCCAAATGGATCTCCTACCTCGCTCGATCACAATCTCTGAGTGTATCTCAGACATCACTCGCTGGTCATTTTCAGCAGCAGCTCGAATTGCTCTCCAGCACCGCCTGGAGCCTGTCCAGATATACTTCGTGTAGATGGGTCGCTATATAGATTCATTGATTCATTGATACAAAGATACATCCATGAGAATACAAACTGGATACATCAGTTTAAACAATCGTTGAACTATAAGTAGTAGCTATAATTTCCATGCGCACCAGCCGCGTTCCCAAAAAACATGTTGTTTTTTCTAGACTGCTCTACTGTGATTTGAGGTGCTCCCAGCCATGTCTCCGGCACACCCAGACATGTAGCCTGCGCACCAAATGTTCTCTCCGACGCTCCAAGATGTTCCCAAACGTATCACAATCACTCCCATGTGCCTCCTGCACCTGTCATCAGAGATCTCAGTTACTCCGAAGGCCGGCCGCAATGCCCTCCTAGGGGCCGATACTCTCCTGAAATTGACTCATCTAAGTTTACACTTCACATTCTCTTAGACACTCCTGGAGGCTTCCAGTGACTAAAATACATTTTGCTGATGCCGCAGAGAGTTGGATGAATGAGAAAGAACAAGTCATTCTGGAAGCTTCAATTGGTCAGTATCTTGCGATTACTAATAGGCTGAGGGATTATATGGTTGGACCGGAGAAATATGAGGTGGAGTATGTGATGTGGTGTCACAAATACGGGGAGCACATGGCAGCAAGGCAGAACCATACTGATGGGGCGGTTATGAGCACATGAAAAATTGATATAAAAATTTGAAGGTACTGGTGGGGCTAAGTCGAGAGTGCAATGAAGCTAGAGCAGAGAAGCTTGACAAAAGGTTGAGCAGGATTGAAAATGGATTGGCTAAGATTCCACCAGTGAATAAGTGCAAGGTATTTGAAAATGCAATGAGAGTTTGTAAGGAAAAGATGGTAGAGCAGGTGACGGATCAGGGGGTGGGACATGTTTCGTGGGTGCTTTTCTGCCAACTAACTGTACTTCACCAGTAAGTATGTTCTGATACTTAATGCTACGTTCTTGACGCAAGGCTGTAGTTCTCTTTCCGTGAATATGGGTACTGCCCCACAATGTGAGCTAGAACCAACTGAAGTTCGTAAATACAAATAGAACAAATAACTATAACCGAATGAGATGCGTCAAGTCCTTGTGATACAAGATCCAATCTTGGTGTAAGACAATGTTGACAATACATATACTTTGTACAGCATCTTCGTATGATGAATCCCGGTGATTAATTAATATTGTATAATGTCTTGGTATAATCAATCTCGGTGATTAATTATCATCGTAAAGTGTCTTCGTATAATTAATCTCGGCGATTTACCAATATCCTAAAGCCTCTTCGTATAAGTAATCTCAATGAATAATTAATATTGCAAGGGTAATATTTTGCCAGTTGATAGTGCAATCCAAATTGTCATGTATCTTCACAAAATCTCTCTTCATCAATTTTCCTGAATAGTACTGGAGTTCAGATAATATCAGCAATATCGATTTACAAAATGATCATGCAAAATCCTCTTCTTATCGGACTATATCGTAGATTCTAACTCTACTCACACAATATCTTAGCATTACTTCGTAGCTCTAGTAACTCCTGTTTTGTTTTACCACAATATAATTTCCGTAGTCATTTATTCGTAATATTCATAGGTTTACTAATCTTAATCCTACCAGGCAGTTTCAGAATACTGGGAGTAATCTGTGTTGACTTGAATGAATGTTTCTATTTAGAAATTCAGATCCTTCGTCTTCGTTTAAGTTTATCTCAGAAATATCTGAGTCCTGGTTGTTCTCTGAATTGCTTGTGTCTTTACTGGTTAATGGTGTGACTACACACTCCCTAAGATAGTGAGACGGGAATATTTTATAATGACGATAGTAAGTTAATATCTCAGTAAACTGGACTATACTTTCCTGGCACCAAATACACTGGGCTGCAAATAATGTATCTTCTTTTTCGAATCGATTCAGCAAGGCCAATATGCTCCACAGTATCATACCGTAATCATTACTGAATTCGTGAAGGACCATGGGGTGGGGGAAACACGTACAATTCTAATAGTTGATACTAATATTATACTCAGGTAATGATAATAATACGATGAACGGATTAAAACAATAATATTGCATATTCATCTTCCGCTGGTGGGTATCGTTTGTTAGTGGCTGTGGGGCTATCCATCCAAATGCCGGAGCATTCGTCTTCTCTTTATAGCGTGCCTTGAGGTGGCTTCATGTTCTCCTCAAGCTTCAACTAAGGTGACTTCATGATTTTCCTTAGCTTCGCTATGATTTCATCTGTCTTATCTTTATAGAATACCTTATAATTGAAACCAATCTCCCTAGATTGAGGACCACACTTCCCAGAGTTTATCGTGTTCTTGCAAGAGTGGTTTTGAACAATTACTCTCCCTGGGACTTAGATCATTGGGGACATCCTGTGCAAAATGATTACTTTCAGAAAATGGCTTCATGTTAGATATGTTGCAAACCATTTGTTCCGTAGTTGGAACATCTGACAGCATATAGCTTATCAGTGCTTATCACAATTTTAATAGCTCAAGACATTTAATTGCCTTGCCTTTCAATTTGGTTATTTGACGTTGCTTCAGAGATTTAATGGGTGACCAACCGATACTCTGCCAACGTAGATAATGACACGTTGCCATGACCTTGCAATGCATACTGTCTCAACCCAGTGAGCAGATTTGCTTCAGGCTTCTGATCTTCAGCCAATGTCAATAATCCATCAGACACAGCATGCTTAGGTTTCAGCACTTCCGTAAACCGAGGACTGTTACGAGTTGGTGTTCTGTCGCTGAGCGACTAGGCTCATAAATCCCTACCTTCCTGCATCTTGTTTATAGTCTGATGCACTCGGGATTCTACGTTGTCGCAACTTAACTATGTATTGTCCCGCTAGTACAATCAAGTAAATGTGGCCAATAATTCAGCACACTGCTGAAGATTTTTCACTTTCCAGTTATAGTGACATAATTGCATCATCATAGTTCAATCTGCTAGCGTGAACAAGTTCGTCACTAATTGATCAACACGCGGCTCAAGAATAATCCCACTAAGGATTACTTGAATGACCTACCAAGTGTTGCTCTCACAGTCAGGTGTTTTGCACTTAAGTAACTGCTAACCAATCCACTTGTATCATTACCACAGTTATAGGGGAACCCCTCACAGGAAAACTTGAGAAGTTAGCTGAGATGGAAAAAAGGGAAGAAATCCGGAGTGGGAAAGAGGTAGAAGCCACCCCCGAAGTTCAAGATATGGGAGTGTTGAGCATTGAGAATGAAGGGAATTGTACTCAGGAGTAAGATGAGAAAATTGCAAGAATACTTGAAGAAATGGAGGTGCAGGAGCGAGAATTGGAGGCATCAAAGCACAATCCAGTCGTACCACCAGGAGTAAAAAAGCAGAAGTATCTGGGCTTCACCTCGAGTGGACAGGTTACGATCACAAAGAAACCGAGGATTGTCCCGGCACTACTTCTACAGAAGGAGAAGCAGGCGTAACCAATGCGGATAAAGGAGGTACCACAAGGACTATAGGCTGGAGATGAAAAAAAGCCAGAGGGTAAGAAGTCAGAGTAGAAAAAGCAGGAAAGAAAACTGAAAGAAAAGTAAAATGAAACATGGGCGAAAAGGGCAGCAGTAATACCGCCCCAAAAGAAACAACCTGAGCAGAGACAGCAACAGCAAGGGGATCAAACGAAAAAGGGAGACAACTGTGTCAAGGTTAAGAGAGAAAAATAGCAGCATGAAATACAGCAGATTTTCCTGGGAGAAAATTCAATCAAGAAGATGAGGGTAACCTTTGAGAGGGATAATGGCCGTCCAGTTACTTAAAAGAAGGATTTGGCCATCTTGTCCGAAATCAACAGAGCACTTTTGAGGTGAAGGTACATCATTTTGTACACATCCAAGGAGTTACCAAGAATACTCAACGATTCATTTCAGCAATCATAACCGTGTGAGCAATTGCTGAAATGTGAATTTCAGACAGGGAAATTGTTGGTGTTAGCAACGGTTCCAATCTGTTAGAACAGATCCAGGTTAGGGTTGGGACCGGAACCGAAGCGTGGCAATGGGTTTTACCACACGAAAGCCAGGACCGTTGCAATTGGGGCGGTTTCAACACCGAAAACCGGGCATTTTGAATACACAAATTTCCCTCAGCTTGAGTATTTCAGTTCTGATTTCATCGTGACATGATCAGTACGCAAATTGTGCAGTGATTGCCCATCTGTCACTGGCCACATTCAGATTTGCGATCGGACCAATATTCGTGGAGTCGCTATCAAAATCCCGCTAATTTCGATTAAAATTTGACTTTATTTTACAGTCACACGACGAATATCAGTCCGATGGTAAATCTGACTATGCGAGGTGAAAGAGCACATAAAACTGCATAATCTACATACTAATCATGCCGTGATACAATCAGAACTCTTATACTTAAGTGGGGCCAATGTTGTACAAACCGTATAAATGAAACCACGGGCCGGTCCCAACCCGGTTAAACACCCACGGTGCTATGTAAGGTCTGGGTAACAACCTTCCAAGACAATGCCAGTCGGGATGCTTGGCAGTTCCTGACCCAGACTGGGGGCTTCAGTTTGGTTTCAACCCGGACCGAAGGTGGGTAACCCGGAACCGTTGCTAACACTAGAAATAGTGATCAAGGCAGTGAGATAGGTGGACTCAAGAATTGTGGTCATCAAAACTCATCAGCTTGGGGAGAGAGTGAAAGTGCATTGTGTGAACTTCAACAGGTGGTTGGTAAGCAAAATGGAGGATGATTGGAGAAGTTGCCTGCAACACTACAGGCTGGGAACAAAGGGGAGGTGCTGCCCCTAACATTCAACTGGATTTGAGAACCGCACACTGTCCAGAAGAAGACGGCAGCAGACAAAAGGGATCTTCAGTGGTACTTGTGGTCAAAGGAAGTATAGTGGCCGAAAATATTTTCAAGGGAGATTTGAGACCAGAAGGAATACAGTCTGATGTGGAGAAATTTGTGAATACTGGTCGGGACTGTTATTGAGGAGTGCGCAGCAGATGGGGACATGTGGATGAGAAATGGGGATCCCTGGAAATGCCGGCATCCATGTTGTGCGCAGGAAAACATCTAACAAGTGATCATAAGTGCAACATGCTGGGTTGCAATGCCAAAGTAGGACAGAACTGCAACCATAATGTTGAAAAGTGTGTCAACTGCAAGAGAAATCTTATTGCGAAGACCAACTGTTGCATGAAGAAACAGGAGGCAGTAAAATTGGCAGGAGAAGAAAGAAATACCTGGAAGGAGAGAGAGGGGGAATGTTGAAATGTTACAATGGATCAACAGAAGAAACCACAACAGAAGAAACCACAACAGATGCAGGGGGGAGTACCCTCAATGGCTGAAGCAGATAAGAAAGCTAAGGATGATGAGCAGATATTTGAAAAGCCAGAAGTCCTGGATGTTGTGATACACAAGATGGAAGGAGAACCTTCTAACACAGGGTCCTCAGAATGCCCCATAATGCAATGGTGAAGTGCATTATGCATAATTGTGGAAGGGGGTATGAGGCAACAATGGTTGCTTTGGAGACAGGGATTGTTTTGGGGGCTGATGTTGTGATGATGCAGGAACCGGTAGTGGAAAAAGAAGGGTATCACAACAGCCACCGAGGAAATAGGCTAGTCAGAGGAGGAAGAACAATGATGCCAATATGAAGAGATACACACCTTGAGTTTTTAGAAGTGGCTTGAGGGGAAGAAGGAGACATTCAGGTGTTTGATGTGAAATATCCTTCACGAAGAACAAAGAGATTCGTGAACGTGTACGATCAGCTCCGAGAGGTGGCTAGGGTGCAAAGTCAAGGCTAACCGGCATGGAGCGCAACATGGAGAGACATTATACAGCCAGAAATGATCATTACTGTGGGAGATTGGAATGTTCAAAATAATCGATGGGATCCGCGGTGCATACCAACACAAGATGCAGTTTCATTGGAACATCTTGTGGATAGGTACGATACGATAGCCGTCATGGATGCGGAAGCAACCCATACGAATACGAGAAATGGCGAGACTTTGGAACTGCTGTTCAATTTTTTCATATTATCCCCTTCGATCGTAATCGTTTCTGGCCCATATGGGCCGCCCGCACAACCACCTCACCATACGTCCAAAAATCGTCATCAGAGGCTATCCTTTTTATCAAATCTTGTTTAGTAGCAAATAAAACTTTCTGTCGAAGTGAATTGTAAATTATATGTGATTTGACTTTGTAAGTCTTACTGCCCCACCAATATTCACTCTCTGAACTGGCAACCCACCCCATGTCTATGCACCACTACCTACCTTTCTTCTTTCCAGGTGATTGAATTCCACAAAATGATGCCTTTCATTATTGAGACACCACAGTTACTTGCATTTTGAACATGGTTAGCAAAGTTTGGGTGGAGATTTGGTATTTCTGGCTGGGCTTTCCTGCTGGCAAAGCCACCATCCCAGCAACTTTCCCTTCTCAAGGTGTACTGAAAATTGCCTGTGACTCCAGCTCTGGCGGAGGGGTAAAGGTCTGCCCTCTGTAATGTTTGACACAGTGGGTTTTAGCCTTGTTCACTATGAGAGCTGTGCAATGGGTAATAGTATCCCCCCTCTGAGCCTCAACTTTTGAGCACATTGCAGATGGAATTCCTTGTGTGCGATAATATTGGGACTTCAGAGCAGGTCTTTAGCACTAAGCTTGAAGGATATTTTGGGGTGTTATGGGCAGAGTTGTCCATCTGGGCTGCACAGTGACATTTTCTAGTTTTTGGGGAGCTGATCTTGAGACAACCCTCCCAACAAAAACTGCCCTTTTTATCGGCACCCCATTCCTGTACAGTCTTTAATTTTTGCCAAAATGCTCTCCAGACATAAGAAAGTAAGTTTATAGTGCTCCCAGGCCACCCCCACAGAGTTGTGGTTGCATTACTGAATATTTGCAGGTGGGGAGTCGGTTGCCATGGCCAAATGGGCCGGGAATACCAAAGTTACGATCCAGGGGATATTCCACGATGACAAATAGATTGGAAATATGGTCGGATTTGGCAACTACTTTGAACCACACGGTTGTCAGTGCAGAGTAAGAATGGGACAAGCAAGAAGAACTCAACGTATGTACAAAGAAAACGGGATGGGAAAACAATGTGCATAAACAAGAGGAGAAAGAAGAAAATTGTGAAAAAGCAAAAAAACAGTGGGAGGAGAAGAGCTCAAAGAGACCTGTTTTGAATGGGAAAAGCAGTCAGGAATGGTTCCAACAAGAAGCTGAGTGGATACAGCGGAATTTTGTTAATTATCCCAACAGCTGTTTCAGAAAGTTTAAAGTTTGTGTGAGATCAAAGAGGTGGTGGACGGTGGTAATCTCAGAAAATAGGAAGATTTTGGGGTCCCTACATGGAGCCAGAAAGAAGGGGTAGGCATCATGGTAACAGGTTAAAAAGCAGTGAAGCGACATCGAAAGAATTGTCCAACAATTGAAGATGAAAATGTGGGAGAAGTTACCAAGTTCAGCTACAAGCAATCGTGTGAGGCAAGTTCTGAGGTATACGAAACAAGAAGGCCAACTAATAACAAAAGCTTTGAAGTCCAGGAGTGGAGAAATGGCGGAATACTGGCAAGAAGAAGAGGAGTTGAAAAACGAAGATGTGTTTCCGAAAACTTTGAAGGGTGTGGAGAGAAATGCCATAGAGAGGGCAGGAGAAATGTGGAAAAGGATCACTGAGGAAGACATCTGAGAGGCTCTGATCAATCAGTAAGTTCAAAATGCACCTGGTCAGAACAGGCTGGGGTTCAACGAATACAATCGTTGAGTGAATGGGATTTTTACTGATAATTGAAATCTTCCCGATGTCATTTAGGCTTGGTGTACATCCACGCGGTGGGAAGGAAGCAAGGGGAGTGGTGATACTGAAGCCGAATAAGCCATATTACAGAGTTGTTAAAGCATGCAGGGTGATTATGTGGTTAAATTGTTTGGGAAAAGTTGTGGAGAAGGTGGCAGCCAATGGAACAGCAGAGGAGTGTGAATGAAGGCGGTTTCTTCATAATGAACAGTTTGGATACAAACAAAGAATATGAGCAGTAGATACGGATGGAAGGTTGATGAAGAGAGTGTAGGAGGCATGGGGAAGTGGAAATCCTGTGGTGGTGATGTTAATGGATGTGCCGGGAGCCTTTCCACATGTGGCAAAGAGACACTGAATAAACAGAATGGAAGAAATGGGGTATGAAGCTGATCTGGTGAGAGATGTGGAAAACTTGATGGAAGAAAGAAAAGTGATTATGCCGATGGATGGAGAGGAGGAGGACAGTCAGAATGTGGAAACAGGAGTTCCGCAGGGGTTGCCAGTCTTGCTAGTACTTTTGGTGATATACCTTACGGAGTTGTTAAGCCAAGTTGAAAAGCAAGAAGAATCGTGTGAGAGTGAAGGTATATCTTTTGTCGATGATGTGGCATGGGTGCTAGATGGGGGAGGATGTGGGGGAATGTACACAGAGATTGGGAAGATGTGCTGAACGAATACAAATTTGGGCAAAGCAGAACGCGGGTCAGTGTGACATCAAAACAACCGAAACAATGTTGTGAACTGGATCGAGAAGCCATATTTAACTGAAGATGAAAGCTCGAGTAAGGGTTGGAATTCATGTGGTTGAATACAATAATGATGCGACCAGCTGGTTGGGAGTGTGGCTAGATAGCATGCATACACTGAATGATAGTGTTAGCAACTGTTCCGGGTTACCTGGCTTCGGTTCAGGTTGGAACCGAACTCAATTCCCCGGTCCAGGTCTAGACCCACCAAGCATCCTGGGCCATGTTCCCTGGGTGGGGTTACCACCCGCACTGGACATAAATGAGCGGGTATGTCGCCGGTTTGAACCTCCACCACAGCTCAATGTTCGGTTTCCCGCTACTTTGCCTCGGATTAAGTATCTGTGTTCTGATTGTTTCATGACATGATCAATATGTTGATTGTGCAATTTTAGCCGCTCTTTCACCTTCCACTGTCAGATTTGCGATCAGACCATTATTCTCTGACAGGCTGTACAATGATAATGAATCATATCCGAAATTTGTGGGTTTTCGATAACAACTCAAAGAATATTGGTCCAATTGCTAATCTCAAAGTGGGAGGTGAAAGACCAGCTGAACTGAACAATCTTAGTCATTGATCATGTCACAATACGATCAGAACTCAAATACTCAATTGGAGCCAAAATTTCCAACCCACAATGCTGGGTTTTTGGTGCCAAAACCGGCCCATTTCCAAGGGTCCGGGTTTTTTGTGTGGTAAGACGAGTTGCAATGGATCGGTTTCGGTTGGATCCACAACCGGAACTGACCCGTGATATTGGACTCTTAGGTAACACCACTGAACGAGCACATGAGAATAGGGTTAGCAAAGCCTAAGAAGGCGCAAGCTCGAGTAAGATCCCTAATGTTGAACAAGGGGTTAAACTCGGAAGAATGTCAAAAAATTGAAGTTGCAGCAGTTCATGCAGTGATGTTGTATGGGTCGGAACTGTGGTGGAAGCAACAAAACGACATAGCACAGGAGGAACCAATGGTGTTGAACGAAGTGGGCAGATGGGTAACATGATGCATTAAGACAATGCCTCAAGGCGCACTGATGAATCATGCGGCCCTTGGGCTGGCAATTGCTCTACTCAATCACCGTGTGTGGCGCTATAAGTTGAGACAGATGATGATGGCCGATGCTCAAGGAAGAGGAGGAGAGATTAGACATGAAGATCACATAGAACATACGGTGGAGAGGATTGATCAGTTGATCGCAGAGGAGATTCTTGAATGGAGGTGATATGAGTGTGCAATATTACCAGCAACTGGACACAGCCTGAAAGGCAATGTAAATATATAGAACAATGAACAAGCCATGAAGGAGACAATGGTGGATAAAGAGGGTTTAGTTCTTTGGACTGATGGATCGAGAAAAGAAGATGAGTGGGTATGATGTGCAGTGGTATGGAAGGAAGGGAAAAGGGAAAAGGGAACGGTACATCTAGGCCAACAGAAAGCGGCATTTGATGCGGAACTGTATGTGATGTTGGAAGAGATGTCAATTGCGACAAAGAAATGCAGAGAACAAGATGGTACGGCCGGTACGATCTTTATGGAGTTGTATTTGACATCAGGAAGAATTCAATTGGACCACCCACGACCAGGACTGGCAGTAGCATTGAGGACTATGAGATGGGAAAGTGATATTCTCGAAAAAGAAATCTCTGTTGGGTATCGGTGGGTACTGGCATATATGGGAATTACAGGTAATAAACACGAGGACCAACACGCAACGAAAGTGCCATATATGCATCAAGAACCATATACCCAGATGCAAAATCTCATGAAAACTTATGAGTATATTGCATTTGCCTATATTAGTGGAAGGATAACGGAGATGAAATGGGAGGAGAGTATGAAAGACAAATATGAGATGGGGAAGAAGTCTCAGCACAGTTACCAGTATAATTTGGTGAAGAGGTAAGGTAACAGTGTGGTGATGGGAGCCCGAAAGACGATTGCAGCAAGGTGTTATCAGTTGGCCACAGGACATGGACTTACGGCACAATACCTAAGGTAGATCGGAACATGATCAGATATGAGATACAGGTGGGGTGGGCATGAATATCAGAAAAGAGACCACCTTGTTAAATGGTGTAAGAGATGGCAATGAGAAGAAAAATGGCTATCGGTCGAAGGGCAAGTGGGGGAAGATTGGTATGAGGGTGTTAAAACGGTTATGAAAAAGCCAAAGATCAGTGAGGCGATGTCTCTCGTTCTAGTGCAAGAAGAATGTTTGCAGGTGCTGTTGGATTTTTTATCTGGTATAGATGTTGGCAGAAGTAGTGGAGTGGAGGAGGAGGTGGAGAACTGAGATGACAAGGAGTCAAGTGATGGGGGGGTGTAAAAGTTGATGTTTTTTGACTGTTTCTTTTGTTGTTTGGGGAAGAGGACTCGCAACTTTGCTTGTGTTTCTTTATGTTACCGAAGACACAGGGAGGAAATATGTACGGGATATGCCATGGCCACCAGCGGCCGAATGCAATATGATTACAAACAAACAAAACACCTTCCTGTGAGAAGCTATGCATCTGCAGAGAGCAGTCACGCACAGAGTAGGTCAGGGCATATATACAACGCAGTCTGTTACTTTGGATGCTAGAATGACTTGATTGATTCTTCTCTCGAGGGCATAAGGCCCGTATATGTACAAGCTCCCATATGCGTACGCGTATGCTCTATCTGACATGAGACGCATCACCCTGATCCTGATGCATATCCTCATACAAGCCACCATCTTCATACAAGTCTTCATTCTCATACAAGACATCAGATGGTGCTGAGACTCACGATCCAAGTACACATGCAACACAGTCGATGCTTTAGAGTCCGAGTGCTCGACGATGAAACTGCGTCCTGTGACCGACCACATTGTTCCGCATGATGATAGGATGGCGTATGTCTTGATTCGAACCTTCCAGAACAAATGTTAATGGCATTCGGGAATCTCAGAGACTATGGGTAGTGTGTTTATGGTACGTTTCAGGAACATGAGTAACACTAGTTCATGGAGCGAAAGATCTCTAATAATGAGGTAAGGTCACTTAAATCTCTTGGACGCTAATCTAGATAACAATAAATGAAACTAACAGATCGTGCAAAAGTAACAATATGAGAAGCAATTGATTAACACTGACAAATCTCTTGGGAAAATCGATACCAAACACTGATACTCGCGAGTAGCATAATGCACCCTATGGTTATGCAGACCTGGTCTCCGAACAACATTTTCGAACCACTACGAAGCCACCAAGGGTTCCAATCCCATACAAAAGGGTGTAAAGCATACTCATACGGGCCAGATCTACAGGGTGTATCCCAAAATTTGAATTACCACCGTACAAAATAAAAAACGTAGGCCCATAAACTAGGATATCACAAGATAGACCATTATCCACGCCCATTGGCTTCTTGTACCCTGGCCTGCGTCAAATTTGACAAAGCCTTCATGATTATGTATGGAGTAGCCATCAGGCACAGCCCAAGGATAAGAATGGATACGAAATATTAACCTTTCAATTTGATGGACTGTTTCACTTTGTTAGGAAAATTTGGTTCTTGCTGGTTGCATAGATTGTCGACAATATTATCGGCTTGAACAGCAGCCTCGTCCGCCTGAACAGCAGTGTTATCAGCGGTGAGGGAGCGGTGTTGGCGCCATTTATAGTTTTGTCTACTGGTTGGGTATCGTTCTAGACGTGGTCAGCAACATTTGCAACCTGGTCGGGACCATTTTCACCTTAGTACAATACTACGGATGTTAACACGTGTACACAACGGTGGGCGTGGAAACTCGTCGATTTTCTCGTGGGTATATACAAGTCTAAAGGTCAAGATACGAGAAAAGACGTAGATATAGTAAGCAATACGTGATCTCGGGCAAAAGTCCTTCACTGCGCCAACAATGGACATCAATACTGAGGTTGGAGTACGTTGGCAAGTAGACTGACCAGGGACGCCAAAATGTACGGCACAACTATTAACGAAAATGCCGCATACCCATATTTCTGAAGCAGATGTCCGCACGCCCTATACAGCTAGAGAGAACTATAAACAAGTCAACGATTGCATCGGCCCGGACGATCCTAGCCTGAGGTAGAGCTCCGCACGGTCTAGTCCAAGGGGGAGAGCAGACCGGATCTAGCCATAAGCTACTAGTTTTGCACTGGGCAATCCCGGTGCGGACTGGTCTAATCGAGATAAATTGTGTTACACTAGATAAATATCTTCCGCATCCATGTTCTTATTATAATTATTGTTATCATCCTGATTTTCATTAGGCTCTGCTCATAGCTCTGTCAAACTTTCTAGTTTCTCCGCTTTCTCCGCTTTCACTACTTCCACAGGGTCTCCCCATTCCCAGTCGATCATTTCTCGTACCGTATAATGTGCAATGGTTCCCGTTTCAAATCTACACCAAGCGCGATTGCGTGTGCAGCAGTATTATATTCATTATCTACCTATTTTCCTTACCTATCTGTCGACAGTGACTCTGGGTTCACTGGCAGCTGGGTGGAGACCGCCCTTAAGTGCATTTGGAAATGGGAGCTGGCAGAAGACGGTGCTCAAGTGCTCTTGGAGACTGGTGCTCTTGGAGACGGTAAATGAGCGTACTTGGAGGTGTACTTGGGGACGATCGATCTGGGCTGTGTGGAGACGGTGCTCGGGAGCAGGCTAGAGCAGGTGAAGATGAATCACCGGGAGCAGGCCTCGACTAGGCTTGGATTGTTACTATAGGTACCGATGACAAACGCTCATTTAATGTTCGTTAGATGATTCCAGCGCTCAAGTTATCCAAAGTTAGGGCGTAAAGGTCTCGTTATTTATATGCGTGTAACCATTCAATAAGGTATGATATCATCACCTGCGAAAAGAGAAAAGATGAGAAGTAAGAAACGAGAATATGAAAGGAGTAAGAAATGGTGCAAAATGAGACGCAACTAACTCCTTACCGCTTTGAAAAGTTTGTTCGGGTTTACCCACAACAATAGCAAGTTATTCAAAAGCTTATCTTTGCCGGCAACCTTAGCTCTCTTATCTTAGCCTATGATATACCAGTTGATCGATCGACCAGTTCATAATACAAGTTGCGAGTGCGCACCAGGGATTCTTACAACATTCCAGACGCAGGGCTGAGACATACCGGCAATTATATGTACTTCATAGCCACCCTTCATCATGATCAAATCACAGTGTGGGTGGCGGGTTCTTGTAACAAAAAAGAATAGCGACGAGGTAACATGAACATGACCAGGAAAAAAAGAGCATAGCCACAATAATGGAGTATTATCATAAATTAATGTTACCTCAACAGAATAGCAAAAGAAAATCCCGTAACACCCGAAGAGAAAAGAAGTAACCCATTTACACGCGTATCGACATACAAAAATAGAAATACCAAACTACCAAACCCGGTATCTCTACAACCATATACATACTTAAAACCCGCTTGCAAATTGCTCATCAGATGAATATAGGAATATTAGAGAACTAGATTTAAACCAAGGTTTATAATTCTATCGTAGCAGATAGGATGTCCGGATAGAGGGAAGAATATAACCCAAAGATTGAATAGATATACGTATTGAGCATATTTTTGGCAATTACCCCCACATATCCATCTGTTGCTCGATACATATACAAGGTCGTAGCTGTGCTTTGGGGATCGGTACTTAGGCGAGTAGCTTTCTTCAAAACTCACGCATTACTTACAGGAATGATTACTATTCATTTTATGTAAACCGCCGACCGAACCCATTCCTATCTTGACAGATAAGGTAACGGCAGCTTTGAGGAGGGTAGGAAGAACACAGCCTTGAGCAACTGCAAGATTGGAATGCAATCGATGGGATACCCGAGTGAGCTCTAATTCATCAGTTCAGCGAAAGTAAATAGCAGGAGGATCTATATAAACACCGCCCAGTGCTTTTATTAATCATTGCAAGAGTCTCCAAGCACTCATCGCACATGCTGCACCATCTCCCATTGTACAGTACACCTACCACTGGCAAATAACTTCTATCTTCCCTTCAACGAACCATGATTTCCAAATACTTCTCTCCGCTCTTCCTCACCACGCTCTGTCTCACAGCGACAGTCTTTAGCTACCCCTCTACCCCTTCTCCATCTCCCATTCTGCACATAACCAACGGCACCTATGATCGCGGGCCGTACCCACAGTACTCTGACTCTGCCCTATCAGCGCTGGAATACGCTATGACTATCATATGTTCCATTCCCGACTCGGTGATCGAGTCTGGGGACGGTGCGATCCGGGATTGGCTTTTGGACTATCATAGAGAGTCTGTGGGGCGGCGGCAGACGTTGTGGGTGCTAATTGCGAACTGCGTGGCAGCTATAGGAAAGGCTGTTTTACAAGGCCTGGTCCCAGTTGCGAAGATCAAGAAGATGATCGACGGGTTTGGAGGTGTGCAGAAGGTGGCTGAAATGTTATGGAGGACGAAGGGGGATTTGACACTGATTACTATTGAGGTGGGATCGGAGGTGGTGGTGCTGTTTGTGATTTTGCTAGGGATTGGGGCGATTGTGGGTGTGTTCAGGCGGCGCATAGGAGAGGGGAAAGGATATTTGTTACCGCCGTGATGTTTTGTCATCTAGTGGACTCGCTCTCCCTTCGTATGTGCTTTATTTTCTCATATACAAAAACATTCCCACGCTAGAACCATCACGAGAACCAGACCAGAACGGAACAGTAAACGACAGGTAAAACAGAGGTGCCGCCTGGGGGGAGCGGAGGCCTCCGCTGTGGCTGCCGCTCCACCTGGACTCTCCCATTCATGGCCGGACGCCAATTCACTGGGTGTTAGAGTCGAAAGGCCATACAGGGCTGCCCTCGGTAGATTTAGGGGGCGGGTGGGCGGGTTTTTGAAGCTGAATGCGCTGCTTTGCCTCAACCACTGCCGCTCCGCTCCTCTCATATACCTCCTTTCCTCGCTCCTGGCCTCCTGATATCCCTCCCATCCCTTGGGTTCTGGGGGGAAGAAACCCTCGAGCTCGGGCTGTGGTCCGGGCTCCAGCTCTGTGCACTGGCGGAGCTCTGGCTATGGCGCTTGCTCCGACTCTTGTGTTTGTGGTTTTGCTCTGGCCCAGGCTCGTGCTCGTGCTTGAGCTTAAACTTTTTTTGCTCACGCTCAAGGTTTTGGCCGCCATCTTCCGTCCCTTCCGTCGCCCACATTGCTCGCCCCTACCAGTCGATGGCCATTGCTGCTCGCCCTTGCCAGCCAATGGTCGTTGCTGCTCACCCCTACTAGCCGTCGGTCAATTCCCACCCGCCAATTCGCTTCCAGTAGCCCTCAGTCACGCTGAACCATCTAGTGGAGTAGTTCTCCCTTCGTATGTTCTTTATATTCTCATATACATAAACACTCCCACGCGAGAACCGTCACAAGAACCAGACCAGAACAAAACAGTAAACGATGCGTAAAACAGAGGTGCCACCTGGGGGTAGTGGATCACACCACTGTGGCTGCCGCTCCACCTGGACTCTCCCAACAGCGGCGGCAGCCCCCAAATGATGTGAAGGGGTGTTATGGGGAGTGATCTCGTGAGTTTTGGACACGGCGAGATATTGGGGAGACTTGCTTGGAGTGGTAGTCGATATACGTTTCTTACGCGTTCAATCACCATCGGCCGAGTAGTTGGATTTCGTCATCGGCCAGCCCCACTTTTTTGGTCAAGGTTGCTGATCCTCTTCTGAATGAGTGTCCGGAGTATGCACCCCCCACTCCCAGCAGTCCGAGCAGTTCCTGCAGGTGCTGGACCAAGTATTCTCGTGTAAATACCTCGCTTCCTGGGCAGTCTTCTGTGGAGCGGGCAATGAGAGGGGTGAGTGGGGTCCACCTTGGACAGAGTTCATATAGGTGTCGCATGGCCGTGACTGGGCAGGCGGCCTCGTTGGATGGCGAAAGTGTGATCATAACTTCTTTGCGGAAAGGGTCCGTTTTGGAACTTGGTGGTGTATGTAGTGGCCGGTCCTCCACAAATTGGAAAGATACTCGAGTGAGGTCCAATTGTGCGCATTCCATGTGGCTGTGGACTAGATGGTTCACAGTCCATGTTATGTTGCCTACCTGCAGGAATCCGGCGTGCAGGATGCAGAGGGCACCGTAGAGAGTCACATCGCAGGGGTTGTTTTTCGTGTAATAGTGACAGGATATGGATGAGGAGGCCACGCGTGATTGGGAGGCGCTCATTCCTGTTTCCCTCGCCATGAAATGGGTTGATTCCTCAGATGATGCGCTTCGGGCGATGGTTACCAAATGCCTCGGTGCTGAGCCGGAGGTCGAAGTGGAATGCCATTAGGCCTGTTAGGTAGCTTTTGATGGTCTTCGTGCACAGGCCGCGTTCGCCGAGTTTGGAGGTCAACAAAGATCGCAGCTGTTCCGCTGGTGGGAACGGTGTGATTCCTCGTACTCCGCAGAAGTAGACAAAGTCGTTTCTTGGTGCGGTGTATGTGCGCCGAGGGTGGGAACTGAGTCCCCACTATAGATATCATGCGGCCTGAGGGGAGAGTTTGCAGTCATCGTACCAGGTGTCCAGTGCGTCGTTTGTGATTGTGTTTGTTTCTAAATCAAATTTGGGCAGAGGTTAGATATAATGTCTGTGTCCCATTGTGAGAGTGCATTAGCAAGAGCGTTGTCTTGGGTCGGGATCCACACACGGTGGAACTCGATAGTGTGAAGTGCAATGTGTATCGCTATTTGCCGGAGTGGGCTGATTGCCTGGCTTTTGATGCTTACTTTTGCAAGTGCTGCTACGACTGTCTCATTGTCACAATGCAGTTTGATCTCACAGGCTCTGGACTCAGGTCTCCAGGTGCAAAGTGCGTGTAGCACCACCTACATTGCTTCAAAGTTGATGTGTTTGGCTTTATGCCGCTGTGGGACCGTGGTACTGAAGAGCTGGGCCGGTGTATGTATGCTAGACAGGGTTTCATCTGGTCCAAGAAAAGTGCCCCCAATCCCTTTCTGTCTGGATGCGTCTGTCCACAGGCGTGAGATTTGCCGTGGGTGGTGAAGAAGTTGGACTCCGTTCCATTGCAGGAGAAATGTCTGCCACCAGGTGAGGTCCTTCTTGATCTCCAACGAGACTCATATGTGGTGAGTTCGTGGTGTCGATGTGATGTCATCGTAGAGTCGGTGAAGGCAGGGGCAGGGGCAGCTGGCTGGCACCACTTTGGAGGCAAATGACAAGAAGCCCACGGTTGTTTCCAGGCTTCTGTATGTCACTGAGTACTGCGCAGGGGTGGAGTTGACCAGTGCAATTGCATTCCCATGCATGTCGTGCGGCAGGCATGCCTCCATCGCTTCAGTGTCGATCTCTATGCCGAGGAATCTGATGCTGTGTCCCTGTATATTCTTTCTTCCTTGACTATGAATCCAAGGTCGCTGCAGATCCGACTGAAGTATCCTTTGTACCTGGTTGGTGTGTCGGAGAGTGTTGCAGCGTGCAGGAAGATGGCGAGAATGTTGTCAAGCTAGTGGAGTGTATGTTACCATCCCCTGTGGGTTTGGAGGATCCATTCCAAGGCCGATGCGAATAGGTCGAAGATGGCTGGCAATGTGAGGCAGCCGAATGGGAGACATTGGTCGCACCACAATGTTTCCATCCAGCCGAATCCTGGTAGCCACCAGTCGTCGGGGTGTACTGGGATGTGGCAAAATCCATCTGGGAGGTTTCGTTTGATTAAGACTGCTCCGGGTCCACAGGCCCGTACCACCGCTACGGCGTTGACGCATTGTGTGTATGTGAGTGTCCCCCATACTCGGAGTATATAGTCGTTAACTGAGTGCCCGCCTGGCGACGATAGGTGGTGGTTTCTCCTTCAGGTGCCATCTTGCTTCGGTGCAAGTCCCAGTGATGATGCTATGTATTTCGCCGGCAGGGTTGTGAGTTTGACGATTTCGCTGGTAGACGCGCCTCTTTCGATGTCTTTTGTGATTGAGGTGGGGTCGTTGATGGCCGATGACAGGTTTTCCCCTGGGGATGAATTCTGGTGGTCCTGTGTAGCCGATGAACGCTCTGGAGTGGATTATGTCTATGAGCGTATATCATAGACCTGGGATTGGATGATTCTGTAGCCAGTGGTTCCATCCTGCTTCGAGTAGAGGTTCGCAATTTCTGACGTTTAGTTGGCAGGTGTCTGTGAGTGTGAACGGAAAATCGCGTTGAGGCCTCCAGAGCCACATGGGCATTGTCCCTGTGTCCGTTGAGGGCCGTGTAGGTACCTGTTGCCACCGGGATATGTGATAGCTTTGTGGTGCGCCTTTTTTTGAGTGCACTGTAGGCCTGGATGTGGTCCCTCCGATATCATACAGGCGTGAGTGTAGCGGCAGGTCGGGTAGGTTCAGGTGTCTTTGTTGTAGGTGTTGCAGATCTCGTCACTGGCGCTGCTGCTGTTGGCTGGGCCGTGCGGGGCACCAGCTGTGTGTGCTCGTATCGTGGGACGGGTGTTATCAGTGGGCATACGTTTGAAGAGTTGGGCCGTCTTGAGGCCATGGTCGGGGGTACTCCAGCCTGATGGTTTGTATACGCCCCGGCTTATTCTCTTTTAGTGGAATACATTTGGAATTTTCATACACTTTCCCATCTGTGTGTGTGGAGGTGTTGGTAGACTATATGTACATACGTCATGATGGCAAAGGTGAGTGGGAGCTTTTGCGGTGCCGGTGCGAATGTGAATATGATTATACCATAGACCATGAATGGGCGCATCAGGTGGAACATTGACTCGTATTCTTCGAGGTCAACATCCTTGCAGGTCGTGGAGATGTTGAGGCTGACCTCTCCCGTGCCAAAGGAGTAGAATTGTGGGAGTTTCTTTTTGTTGGTGAACAAAGCTTCAAGCTTAGGGAGGTTTGCGGCTTGGAACCTGTTTGTGCATATGGACTGCACGACTGCTGTGTTCAATGCTGGGAATATCTCTTCGATTGAATGGAGCATGTGGTAGTTACCTGGTATTTCGGCTATTGAGCCAGTGCTCGTGGTTGTCACGCCCTGCATGCTCGTGGTTGTTGTAGGGCCAGGTCCGCGCTGGGCTTCGAGAGTGTCTGTGAGGGCTCAGAGTGGGACGTTTGGGTCGACATCGGGTGTGTTCTGGCCTCGCGTGACTTACTGTCCACTCGATGCGGTTGTTCTATCTTGCGAAAGGTGGATTGTGTCTTGGGTGTTGGGTGGAGTCACCTAACTGTCTCCTTGAGTCCGATAGGACGCTGGGGAAGAGTCGTGTCCGCGTGTGCTGCAGCGGAGCTGGCGACCGGTGCTGCTGCGGAGCTGGCGACCGGTGCTGCTGCGGAGCTGGCGACCGGTGCTGCTGCTGCTGCTCCCAGGATCCGGGGCCTGGCTTCCATTGCTTGACTGGCTGTAGGGAAAGATGCAGTTTGACGACGTTGTTTGCGTTTTTTGGATCGGGGGCTCGGGGTGGGTGTCTACTGGGTGGCAGTGAACGTGGTGCAGGGGGGGGGTATTGGTATGAGAAAGAGAGAATGAGAAGATGCGGTGTGTTTGTCTTTTGAAGCTGAATGCGCTGCTTGGCCTCAACCACTGCCGCTCCGCTCCTCTTATATACCTCCTTTCCTCGCGTCTGACCTCCTTACGTCCCTCCCATCCTTCGGCTTTTGGCGGCAAGAAACCCTCGAGCTCAGGCTGTGGTCCGGCCTCCAGCTCTGAGCACTGGGGGTGCTCTCACTCTGGCTCTTGCTCCGACTCATGTATTTGTGCTTTTGCTCTGGCCGGGGCCCTTGCTCTCGCACGAGCTTAAACTTTTTCAGCTTGAGCTCAAGGTTTTGACACCATCGTGCGTCCCTTCCATCAGCGAAATTGGGCGCCCCTGCCGGCCGATGGCCGTTGCTGCTCGCACTTGCCAGCCGATGGTCGTTGCTGCTCGCCCCTACTAGCCGTGAGTCAATTCCCACCCGCCAATTCGCTTCCACTAGCCCTCAGTCAAGCTGGACCATCTTATGAGGAATGACATTATGAACTATACTCATACATGATATATTAATGCATATAATAGATTTATTTATTTGTACAAGTTCCACTGCGGTCTTATATATGTTTTAAATGTTTCTCTATTCTCTCTGTACCCTAGTGTTGACGGAATGCTGGGCTTCGCCCGAAATCATCGACTGGCATCATGTCATTGCTTGGCTATTACGTGGTTGTCACTTTCAGTATAGTTACCTTGACATCGTGTACTGAAAAAATTTCCTTTTCTCTTTTTCGCTCGTTAGAACTTAGACGATTGACGAGTTTTCCCCGCACACTGCAATACCCGCGTGTCAACACCTAGTCTATGAACACGGTTCGCTCTATATTATAATAGCAGATGTTACAGTATGAAGAGGAGAATCGTGTGCATAAAATATAGTACAGAGAAGAGAGAAGCAGAAAGACTCGAGATATATAGTATACGAGAGTAGTGGCCTTTTGCCACCTTGCCGCCACCGGATATGGAACAGCATCGCCATGCCAATTCGCTAATCTTATTGCTGCGCATCAGGCCTCTTGGCTAGTGTAATTGATGAACGCGGGGTGGGGCGTAAATTTAGCGCGAAGCATACTTACTCGTGAACCGGAGGAGACTGGGCAGATTTTCCTCGGGTTCCGGGTTCCGGGTTGCGGTTCCAGTATATCGGCATGCATGCAGCGCTTTTTGCGCTAGCTAGGTTAGGGTAAATTCCCGCCAAAGTACGCATTCCCGTTGAGTATAATGCCGGCGAGCCGAACGACGGAATCACTCGTGCAGTGGGCATGGAAACCTCGTCATTCGTCTAAGTTCTAAGGAGAGAAGCGAAAAGGAGAAAGCTTAGGTACACGATTTTAGGAGAACTATACTGAAAGTGGCAACTTCAGCAATCACACGATGCTAGTCGATGATCTCGGGCGAAAGCCTAGTGTTCTGTTAACAATTTCGGCTATAGCTACTTAAGTATATAGTTGTATGGCAGAAGACTTCCTAGTATTCGGGTATGCTTAGTTAATCACTAATCTGAAAGGTTTACAGGTGGCGGGCTTATCCTTCACGATGCCATGACTTACCTAATCAGGACTAGTATATATACTTTACTGTATTCTTGGTTCACGCTTAGGGCTTGATGGAACATGGTCATGGTCTCACACTTTGTAACTGGGAAGGTGCACCCCGAAGATGTGGGTGGAACCTCCAGTGCGGAAACGACTTTTGGAGAAGTGGGCGAGTGGAATATGCTTGGGTTAAGGGGGGAGAAATTTTTAGCAGTTACAGCTTTAGTCTCTTTGAATAACCTCCTAATGGCCGAGAATCCGAGAGTCGTTAGAAGGCAGCATATTATGAGCTGGTGGGGCATCATACGAGTTTGTACTTTGGCAATCGACAGAGGTCACGCGAGTATATCTTGAATACTGTAGCTGAAAATAGAGACTACGAGACGTTTGAATTGGTGGCGCGGCAGTTGTTGCGATATGAAGGTGAAAACTATGTACATAGACTAAGGTACAGAGACAGCAGAGAGAAAGACTCGGCGGCATATATACAGAGAACCTCGGTTATGTCTTCGGGTAGGGTTCGCAAAAGTCCGTCCCGTCCGGCCAAGACCTTACCCTGCCCCGGACTACGATTTGTCGTCCTGGGGGTTTGTAGACTGTGGGACTGAGGTGTCGGCGGGCTTCCGGGTTATGGATCCATCATGCGAGAGATGGATTCGTGACCGAGTGATGACATCTAATATACCTTCCAACTGCGTCTACGATCCGTAATGTACACTATAACTTACGCAGTTGATCAACCACAGATTGGAGAGCCACATCACCATGTCTCAATCGAAATAACTGCAAAACTACAGGTGAACCAGTAGCTTCAGTCCCAGGCGTCACCTCCCGTCATCTGATCGGGCCCTAGTCTTGCAATAAGTTGCCCGTGACTAGACGACGACGTAGGGACCTAAAAGACTGGGCGGACGGACTATTGCGACCTCGGTGCGCAGATGCTATTACCGGATATGCAATACAGTTTCTGTCAAGAACGCCAAGTGATTGATTATGACCAGCAGCGGAAGCGTCATTCTGCACAGAACTATGTAAATTTCGCAGGTATGTTACTCCCTCACCCTCCAACGAGAACCTGCTATATTTCTTCAGACGCATATCAACCCTAACCATGACATATAGCTTATAACTAGGGGTTGTAGCAGGACGCGTACTTATGGAGATTGAACTGTATCTTGAGTAGACTTCTTTGTCCCTTATACTTACGAATCGTGCGTGAATTTCACGTTCTGTACTCATGTTAGTTCAAAGGTATCGAGCAAGCAATTCTGTACCCACTTGATGATGTTAAAGCAAGGGATTGACAGGTTAGATGAGGACTCCCCTCCGTCATCGGGTTGCAGTTTTCACCCGCAGATTCTAGCTCGCAATTGAAGGGACTGCCGAATCTGAATGGCTGAAACATACTGCCCTCGTTCGTGCGTCGCTCCCCTCCTCACTAAGCTGCAAGTTAGATAGATCTCTATCAGGTGGTCTACCCGAGCTTTTGAACGAGGAGTGTGGAAGCATAAGAACATCTCGTGGTAAACCATTCTCGGCTGAGTCGGGATTAAGGTTGCAAGTAGGAGTGGCGTTTGTTGTGCTTGCGTGATTCTTTAGCTCTGCTCCAATGCCTTCGGGAGGGGATGGTATTATTGAAAATACGGAAGTATCTACATTTCTCTTTACTAATATTGTACTTTCTTAATTATTCTCCAAACGAAAAGATGATACTGTACAGATAAGAATAATGTGGTGTGTTAATAACTTTTAATACTTTTGTTATCGTTTTATCTTTCAGTGTCTAGAAAGTTGCGGGTAGAACTTGTCTAGAACGTTCTATTTAGTTCCGTTGCAAGAGGGATTTATCAGAGAGTATCTTTGGAGAACGTGCCTAGATGGTTCTGTTATATTCTTTACGGTTCCTATGTATTGTTGTACAGTTGCAGCGTTTTTCGCATTCTGTTTTGGATTTTGATCCGCGACTGTCATCACGGACAATCAAACATTAATTATTTTATATATAGATGCTGTTTCTCAGGTTCGAGAACAGTTCTTTAGACTTACTCAGACATCGATACGGAATACTACAATATCTCCTCCTCAAACTATTATGTTAGTATACGCTTGCCTTTCGAACACTGTTTAACTTCTGCATACTTGCTATACTTATTCTTCGTATACTGCTTTTGAGATTCTAATAGATCCCTTCGGACTTTCGCTGTCATAGTCGAACACGTATTTGTGGCGCCCAAGGAACTGTGTATTTGATTCAGGGTTTTGGGCCTTGGCTTGGGGCGTTCGGTTGGGGTTTGTGGTTTACGGCGGGACTGGAGGACTCGTGGCATTTTTGCCTCTAAATGTGTATATTATGTAGTGATATTTAAAAATAATGGGGACAGTGGAAGTGAAGCAATGGTAAGAATCGTTCGAAGACAGGAATTGAAACTATTTAATCGAGAAGTCCTCTGTTGGGTAGATATAGGATGTTTGTTTTGTTTGTTTGTAATTATATTGCATTCGGCCGCTTGCAGTCATGGCATATCCTGTACATATTTCCACTCCGCTTCTTTTGTAACATAAAGAAACAAAAGCGGAGTCGCGAGTCCTCTTCCGCAAAAACAAGAAAAACAACATCACCATTTCCACCCCCCCATCACTTGACTCCTCGTGATCTGAGTTTTCCGCCTCCTCCACCACTCCACTAATTCTGCCATAATCCGTCAAATTCAAAAAATCAAACAATGCTCACGAATGCTTTTCTTCTGCACTCACAGGAGACATCGGCAAGCTAATCTTTGCCTTTTTTAACACCTTTTCGATACCTTTATACCCATCTTCCCCCTCCTGCTCATCGATCCAAAACTGCTTCTGTTCTCGTTTCCATCTTTTGCACCACTTAAACAAGTGGTCTCTTGTCTGATATTCATGCCCACACAGATATAAGGTGTGTTGAGCCTGGGGATTTGGGGCTGTATACTAAATCCGTATTGCGGCCCCGCCCAACCGCATGCGCACAACGGCTCAGCCACGAACCATAGCTGAATAACGAACGAATGTCATACCCTATTAGCGCAGAGTGAAGAAATTGGCCATTCTGTAACTGGGTTCTGTACCGTGTAGTGCGCCCTCGGGGCCAAGGCTTACGCCGCCGCGCCAGCACTCCCACCAACGCTCCCTACAACTGCACTCTTGCTAATGACGAGCTAGGCATTGGATTCCAAGTTAGGTAAATCCCTCTCTACAAATTGAACTCTCGGCGATGAGACGGTTGAATCGAATTGTCTTTTGCCATCTCGACATCAGGAGACCACATCTTGAAACGGAAGAGCACTAAGAGCATGGGAACCGAATTGAGAATGCAGGTAAGAAGGCTTGCGAACAGTACCAAGGCTCCGTGCCAATCAGATAGTGAGGGGCAGCAAGGCAGTGCGACGCGGGATATCGAGTGCCTTGTTGTGTGCCTTGTTGTGATTCCGTGCCACCGGGTTTTGCTTTGGCGAGGATGACCCCGGTAACGGATACATAGAGCTACAGAGATCACGTAGAGCCGTTCTCATCCCGGCTAGCTTGAATATGTAGGTAACGATTCATCTCTTCGAAGGTAGGTCGTATAGAGAAGTTCCCTACATTCTATGCTAGAACCTAGCCTCGACAGTACACTCTCGGCGTGTGGCGGTTAGTGGGTGTGCATCTCCTAGAATTCACTCGGCCTATATATGCAGATCACAGGATTTACTCCGGGCCCTAACAATGATATTAGATATCAATATTGCTAATTGACACCTCCGGTTCGTGGATTCAGTAATGAATGGGAAGATGTCAGAATACCGAGAAATGCATTTTACCACCAGTAAAAATTAATTTGCTTCAGATATCATTTAGACGGGTTTAAGTAGGTCGATGGGGTATGTAAATAACTAAATAGCTACGGCGAATACGCTTTTGTTGAAGTGGTCTTCGGTGCCTGTGCTGATAACAAAGTCGTGTCATAAATTGTGCTGAGTTGGAGACGGTGATTAATTTAAGTGGTAAGGTGAGCATCCATTAGCAGTGGCAGTGTGGGATTGTCTCAGGCTTCTGATCTGACTATTATCATCCATGAACCTCCCCGAAGGTCTTCGTTATGTCTTGCCCATCGTTGCCATTCGTGTACCCACTGATACCGTTGATGCAGCGCGTTGTCTAAGCAACAGTTAGCTTGAAACCATTTTGGCAAAGTAGTTCGAACTCCCTAGTTAACCTGCATCAGTCCTTTCCCACGTTCTATAATGGCTCTGATGCGTGCTCCTGCAGGTCTTCTGTACCCCTCCCTCTCAAAGGCACCCATGGCAATGGGTTCGACAGCTGGTTTGACGATCTCCAAAATCTCCACAGACGAATTTCTTTGCAAGTGGACAGGGGCGGCGATGTTGCCGTCCGGCACTTCGCCGACTTTGGAAGGGGTGTGATGTGCTGATGGAGATGTGGGAAGTACCGCCGGGGAGGTTGAAAAGCTAGTTGCTACGTTCGGCTTCAGCCACGGCTTCCGAAATCGCTGGATGATGGCCGAGAACCGGAATAGATTCGGAAGAAATCGTATTACGTAAGTGTCTCTAACGAGTGGATTAGATAAACTACTTACGCGGCTTTAAAAGAAAGCTTGAGAAGAGAGGTTGCAAAGCGCAGTTGAGGAACATGAAGAGTGATGGATGGTCGTGCGGCTGAGGAAATGGGGCTACAGGTTTATTCAACCTAATTGGATCGGCATATTCCGTTAGAAGCACTGAGTGATTCGTTATGATACTTACCTCTGAGGGTTGTTACAATCTGTATACACATTGTAGGTGCTCAGATGGGTAGCAAGAGTAACCTTGGATACGAGGATATGCAGGATTAGGTAGTGATATCCCCTAACAGTATTGAATTTATGTTCTCTTGTTCCTAGCTACTTAGTATAGTTTGTCTAGCCAGGTGCTCGCAAGATTGCACGTGGCTAGACAATTTATTTCTTCACCACTACGCACGAGAGTAGTATTTATATACATTCCATTGTGTACTAACTCTTAATCACGGTTCTGCAGTCTCTTATCCCCAACTCTGCATTGCTAGCTCCGTGCCGCAGACAAATCTGCCCTCTCTCGTTTATCATCTCGTCTCCGCTAAGTGGATCAACTGCTATACAGGTAACAGCGTAGCGGCTAGCGATATGAATGGTTGCTGTTTCCATATTTATTGTACCTAGGGTAACCACAGACTATCATTACATGGCTTGTTACAGGCCATCGGCCGCGCTAACCTACGGATTCTAGAGACGGTTGCAGCCATTTTTTGCTCCTCGTGAACCTTCTGATACCGATAGTACAATAGGTTATCTTATGTCACAGTCAGCTTGGAAAAGTTGCGATTGCAACAGAAGACTCTGGGCTTCTGAGTCTGTATCATTCTGTTGTGACCCATTCGTGGTAGCCGCCCATCCATGAGTGGGATAGGTGAAAATAAGGTATGCAAAGTAAAAAATAGCTTCGCTTCTACATATCTCTATTTTTTTTTATCAGCCTATTTGCTTTGCTTCGCTGCCATATATCTCATTTACAAGTCTACTGGCTTCGCCGCACTGCTATATACCTCTTACAAGTCTATTGGTTTCATTTACTTTGCTGCCATATATTTCTTTTACCAGTCAGTTTGCTTCGCTTTGCTTCTATATATCTCTTTTACTTTATAAGTCCATTTGCTTCGCTTCTATATATCTTGTTTTACAAGTCAGTTGGCTTCGCTTTGCTATTTTACTGACTTTATCTGTAATTATTTTACTCAACTAACTTTACCAGTAATTAAATTGCTGGCTCCTCTTGGTGGTGCGAATTTAATTTTCACTTGACCCATTCATGGGTAAATGAATGGTGGTACCATTCGTGGAACTGCTTTGTCTATGGATGGTATTTGTTGCAGGAAGCCCTAAGGTTCATGATCGTGACTGTCTCATTAGACTTCACGCCATGACTGCCCTTTTAGACTTCACACGATGCTCGCCCTCATGCTCATCATATATAAGACGCACCTTTGTCCG
>Ga0307512_10001019_pt1 | contig 41106 bp, 40 predicted proteins | sample 14_EM_MG_FD_200267 | JGI IMG/M metagenome (GOLD analysis project Ga0307512, IMG submission 200267) | Populus trichocarpa ectomycorrhiza microbial communities from riparian zone in the Pacific Northwest, United States - 14_EM | ecosystem: Host-associated > Plants > Roots > Unclassified | place...
GTAAAATGTATATAAATGCTGTCTCTCCATGCTGGAGAGGCAGACAACTTCTTTACGTGACCTTCACAGAATAAACCCCTTGTTTTGGGCCGGTTTTGTTCTGTGTGAAGCCCTTAAGGAGTTCCGTCTTTTATCTCAAACTTATCAATCTATTATCACACATCCACGCGCGAGCGTGTTACAGAGCTCCTCCGAGATGCCTTGTGAGCCTCTCTGTACCCAAGCGTTGCTGACACAGCCAATCCAGGTTTGACCAAGGTGCCTGGGTTGCAAATAATTCTACTTCCTTCTTCCGGGCCTGCTCATAGGTGATCCCATTCTTTATGTCCTGTGAATCGGGATTTTTGACGGAAAAGTACTCGATTCCGCTCTCTTCGCTATCAGTATGACCCTGTATCATTCTAATCCAACCACCTTCTTCTCCTGCTGGGATTCGGTCAGGCTTCGTAAGGACACCTAGGTAATAAACGTCGGCTACTTGACGGGGCATAACGTGAGATGGGTATACCGATGGTTCGCGAGCCCTGCGGATCGTACTTAGCAGCAAGGCTATGAGCACCTTGATTTTCGAGATCGGCTATAAACAAAGTTAGGAGGCGATTCAAGTATCGGTTACAACTTGCGGACTTTCGCATGCGATGGTCAAGAGGATGATACAACTATCCTTTGAGATATATTGTTTGGCGAGGTGTTCAACCAGTTTGGAGTCGTGAGGATTTCCTCCAGGTATCAAGCCTGCCATTGAATTAGTCAGCCGAGAAGTCAAAGACTTTCGTGTTGCCCACCTGGAAGGTCAACAAAAGACAGATCGTCGACATCCCTTCCGCTTATCCCTAGACAAACTGAATTTGAAGAAAACGACAACTGCCTCTCTTCTGGGACGTCAGCTTCCAAAAAGCTTTGGTTTGGGGTGTTGGGATTCAGGATTGCGCCCTGGGCGCGACGAATGCGCTCCGTGACAAGGGGCTTTGTCAAAAATGGGATCGCCGAATGGGACTCTGCGGGCTCGGCCCAGTTCGACGCCGTTCTCGTCTTTGACAATGTGGAGGGATACGACGCAACACCACGGTTCCAGGGATTGCGAAAGCTGGCATTCTGTTGAACACCTGCGAGGATACAGCAGAGTTCCATGAAATGCATGCAGGCAAAAGGTTTGGAACTCGCGCACCTCGTACACGTACCGGATGCTCGAGGGAGCGTGATACCCGATATTGCTTCTATTAGGGACGACTTTCCAGCACTCTGAGATCCGAGGACCACGATAACAGGTATATCAAGGTCCAAATGGGCGCTGCAGAAAGAAAACTAGTGTTGAGAAAAGCAACACTTTGAGGGCTAAGGTCGTAATTCCTACCCGATCGCGCGAAGACGATTCACCGCATCAAGCATTTTGCGCTTTCGTTGGACATACTGTGGGTCTGAGAGACCAACAGGAGCCTCGCTGATGTCAATAAGGCTAAGGGGTGTATCGGGAGTTCCACTGCTACTTGTACCGCGGTCAGAGGTACCACCCATACTGAAAAAGAGATAGGCTGCCGTGCAAGATAGGGGAAGGGAACCCGTACGATTTTTGGTGGGCATTACAGGGGCTCACTGGCAGCTGATTCCTTCAGTTTTCTCTCCTATACCCAAGTGGAGATTACATTTGAGGTTGCGGAGTGAATGGAAAGACGTGGAGTACCGCACGCCAGGATTCAGCCCCAGCCACAATCAGTCATTAGGCATTGTGGTTTCTCAACCCGAAAAACCCCGTTAAAACCTAGGAAACAGGGACTCTGGAACAGAACCTATGCCTCATTCCCGGAAGCCTTGGCGATCCACATGCTGTGGAAACCCCGGAACCTAAAATGGAGAGCCTGCTGAGACCTACACTTTCCCCGTTGGAGAAAAGGTGGTAAGGAGAAGTTGTGGTAAACTTAGAGTTATGGGAGTGTGAGTGCATGCAAGTGCGAACGGGATTGCAGCCTGTGCAAGGATGCAGACAAAGATGTACTACATATGGCAAGCACAGGTAGCAATAGCAATGTAAGTAACTGCAGAGAGCTCACCTCAGTTACATGCACAGGGAAGCACAAACTGAGGGGAGCGTCATATGGCAAACTATGAGCAAAGAGGAACGAGTGACTTGTCCAAGTAGTGGTACACAAGAGTAAACAAGGGGGATGAGCGGAAGCAAAATTGGGGTGGTATGGTACTGTCAAAGCTAGTGCAACGTGCACTGTAAACTAGTTGTCCATTCATGTGCTATGTCTATTCAATGATCGTATGTTTTATGTCTATCTACGCGATTGTCCATGTGGGACGATGCCCGAGGCCTGCGCCTCCGCGACAGAAGTATTAGGTCAGCGAGTAGCGAGCCTACGGCTTGATCCGGCCCGGTGGTATTGTCAATGGAAATGGTGTTGGCGCCAACGGCGGTAACACCGCGACAGCGCAATAAGGAGCCGAGTAGCCCGCTCCGCTCACACAGCTGCACCCCCGTGCTCCTCCCAAACGCGTTTCATACCCTTTTCCTCTCTTCCGGAGCCAGCCATGAACTCCTTCCACACTCTCTTCCTCGTCCTCCTCCCCCTCCTCACCCTCTCCGTGACCCCTTCAACCGCACAGGGACCCGCCACCCCCTCGCTCGCCACGGCTCCGTTCCCGACAGGCAGCGTTTCAAGCAGCAGCTCGGCGTCGCCGAGCACGAGCACGAGCATCGCACCTTCTACCGCCTCGTTCGCGAACGTGACCACGACTGATGCGCAAGGCTCAACGATCGTCACTTCCATCCCTATCACCATCTCCCCCAGCACGACCCCAACCACGACTTCCTCGACGCCATACCCGAGCCTCTCAGGTTACCCCACGTGCGGTATGTCTTTCATCCCTGATCGAACAAATCGAGGAAAACAAAACCCACCTCCATCTCCCGCCCCTCACACTTGTGCTGACTTCTTGTTTTTCTTTTGCTTTTTGTATTGTTTTTCTCCCCCCCTTCCCATCGCATAGTGACCGACTGCCTGACGGATGCGGTCGCGCAAGTAAATTGCACCAGTATCACTGCAGTCGGTTGCTACTGCACTAATCGGTACGCCTCCCTTCTCTCCGCACCCTTGCGCGCACGATCTCATCATGACCCACTCCACCAACAGGACATTCCCGGACGCGCTCTATAGCTGCGTCGTAGCCAACTGCAGCTCGAACGTTCCCTCGGCAGAGAACCTCGCGCAGCAATTCTGCGCGCTGAACAACACCACGCTCTCCTTCGCGTCCACCGCCGCACCGTCCACGGCGTCCCCCTCGTCCACCTTACCCGGCTCGTCCGCCTCAGGATCATCCTCGTCCAGCTCAACGCCGTCCAATGCAGCGATCGCAGGGCCACGGATGGCCGATACACGCGCGTGGACTGGCATGGCTTTCGCCGCATGCGGCGCCGTGTTTGGTGCGGCACTCTTATAGCCCTGCCAACGCGACCGTTTCCTTGGGAGATGGGGAACAGCTTCTCACCCCACCTCGTTTTTTCTGTGCGATCACACGGGACAGTGGGCGACTATTTGGGCTAATCGGACAGCAGATTGTGTAAAGTGTCATGGGACTCTGGCCCGAGTACGCGGCCATACAATATTAATACTACGGACTACTATCGTTAAAGCGTAAAATCCGGTCGAGTTGCCACGTTTAGAACAGTCCATCGTCGTAAACACTTTCCCATGTTTTTTTTCTTGTTGCATTGTTCGACGAAGAATATACCCCCCCTAGCAACGAGTGACTGGCTAACTGGTGACGGCAACCAGAGTGCATTGACTTCAACGTCATTGTTTTTCGCCACCTTGGAGACTCGGAGACAAAAGAAGGCTTCCGGGTTCACCCAAGGGAACAGGAAACCCATCCCGCTGGGTGGTAAAAGAGATTGTCCAAAAAAAAAAAAAAGGATAGATGATCGAGCTAAAAGGTGAAAAAAGATTAAGGGCCAGGCAGAATGGGGATGCAAGGGGTTCCGCATTATGATACACACAGGCCGAGGCACCAAAACAAGTCAAGAAAGGGCAGACAACTTGAGACGCCCCGGGCTAACGTTTCGATGACACATACTGTATCGCCATGCGCGACGGAATTGATACAAGTGGCGTACAAAGAGACAAAAGCTTAAAAAACCGGGTGGCGAAACCTCAGTACATGCCAGATGGAGCGAGGAAGGAAAAACGGAAAAGGGGGGGAAAAGGAAACGCACATATTTTTACACTAATTGGCTTGAAACATCGTCAGATCCTCCCCCAAAACCAACCAACCAACCAACCCACCAGCTAATCAATCACGTCTCTACATCTACGCCCCCCGTCCCTGTGGCTCTTGCAGTTGCCGCCTGCAGGCACGCCAAAGGCTCGCTGCCGACGAGTCCAGCATTTCCAATACCCGGCGTTATCGTCGACTTGTCGTCATCTTCGGCTTCCCCATCGCCAACCCGCGGACGTTTTCCCGCCGCAACGCTCGACAGCGCGGCCTCCTCCGACCCGCGCTTCGAAATCCGCGTCGCTGCCGCTTCGGCAGCCGTCAACGGAGAATACTCGCCATCCAGGCGTGTCCGCTTCGGCGGGGTCTTCGAAGCGCCGTTTTCCGTCTCCGCGTGGGCGCGAGGATCTTGCGCCCCATGCTCGTAATCGCGCTTCCGGGATGCGAGCGCTCCGACGTCCGCATCCGTGCTTTCGCCGTACGTCACTTGGTCCCCGTCCGAGTAGTCCGAATAGGTTATTTCCTCGTCGTCATCGTCATCCTCCTCTTCCTCTTCGTACACGGCTTCTTCTAGACGAATGGTATTCGCTGATGCGATTCGCTGCTGCCCGCGTTGGGGATATGAAGCTGGCTGCGAAGGCACGACATAGTTAGTGTCGGTGGAGCGAACTACATCGCCGACGTCACGATGGAGCATGGCACGCTCGCAGATTTTGCAGCTGCAAGCAAACAGCGGGGCGTACGATTCGCGCCAAACCTGATGATCGTGTCAGCAAACTTTCCCGTTGGAGCCCCTGATATTACGTACATCTATGAATGCTTTGAGAGAGTAGGTGGGCATCTCTTGCAGTGTAGTTGGAACATGCGGTATATCGCGGAGGAGATTAGATGGCTCGGGAGGACCTAACCCGGTGAAGATGTTCATCCGTGGGACCTCTTCACCGGGTGAATCCGCATCCCCGTCTTTTTCCCTTTTGTCGTCACTTGGCGGTGGAGACGGGGTCGTTTGCAAAGTCGCGGTACTCAAAACCGGGCTGGTTGTATGCGAAGCATCCGATTTAGAGCTCGAACACGTATCATCTAGCGGGGTACCAGGGTCTTGGTCATTCTCGTGCACAGGAGGACGACGGAGGTCCTTGCTCCATGCCCAGGCCTGTTGAAGGCCACGTAGCACATCGTCGACTTCCATGGTTGCAACCGTCTTCATTGCTTCAGCGCGACCTTGGAACATGACTCTCTTGATGATATTTTGCATCGCTGGGAGGAGTATTTTTCGCAGCTGACGCTCAAAGACATGGTAAAGTTGATCGGCGAGATTATACGTTGGAGCGACGGGCACGCGCAGAGTCGAAGGAACAGGGTGCACCTGCCCATCGGAAAACGGAAGGGCCCATGGCACCGGGTGTTCTGCAGATGGGATGTGTCGTGGTCGACAACCGTACCAGTCGTCCGCCGGCGAGAGCCAGAATCCGTCGAGGATACGCATGCGCGCCCAATCCGACTGTGCCATGTCGCGCACACTGTGCAGCTCCTCGGCCATGGCGAGCGTTTCGTAATCATCTGGGTCGATGTCCCCTGTGGTAGCATCGTCGTCAGCATTTTCGTACACATAGCCATTGCTCCGCATATCGAGTCTTTGCTGGGCGAGCGCATGCTCCATGTGCATCCTAACGCGAGTGTACCGATTTAACCAGTGCTTTTCTCGTGCGATCTGGAGGATGTCGCTGATCGTGCCTTCGCCAGCTTCGAGGAAGGTGTCGATGCTCTGCCGTACCTCCCAATCGAGCGAGGACCAGTGTGAGAATCCGGCAGAAATGGCTTCGCGATCGGATGCGGCAATGTTCATGCGGCGCTGTAGCCATTCACTGCGGCAGCCACGACATGTCGTAGCAACGGTGGGCCAGGTCTCGAAGTCTTCATTCTCGACGCAACCAACCGCAGCCACTTCGGGTGTGAAGAGGTCGGAACGTGGAGGAGATTCGCGGAGACATAAGCCGCAATATGTGCTTTTCCGGTGTTCGCGACAAGTAAGGATGGTGGTCAACAGCGGGACGGCCACAGCGCGTTTTGCCGCTGCGAGCCCCACGTTGCTCCCGGGATGGTTGATCCTGCAGACGTAACAAGAACATTGGGTGATTAGACGAAATTGGTGATATGGGGAGATACGCTGCGGAGAGGACGTATTGTCGGTCTGCTGGGCGACGGTGTGCTGTGCGAGGGTGTCAAGGGGGTCGATTGCGCAACATGCCCGGACCCAAAAGTGATCCCATTCGACTGAAGACAAAGATCAGGGTGGTAGCACGCGCTAGGACGCGATTGTGGCTCACGCGCAGAACCCCAAGATGGACACATTGACATCAACTTTTCGAGGGCAGACGCGTCGCGAAAGGTTGTATACACAACACGGTGTTGCCAGTGTTCTCGAATGTCCCATGTGGTCGGACAGTAGGTAGAATTAGACACGTCTAGGATATAGTATGTGGCGATGAGCCTGGGAAGGGTGTGGTTGGATGAGTCGGGAATGGAGATAAGGGTGAGTGAAGGAACCTTATTATTTCTGGAGGTAATTGAGACCAAGGCTTCACGCCTGTTGAGGATTTGCCCTTATTGGAAGGGAGATGGGACTTTGTCGTATTGAGCATTGAGCATTGATTGCGTTGTACAATGTCACGGAAGAGCGCGGCGGCGTATGGGTCACGGCCCTCGGTAAACCCAGTGACGCCTTCGCCACCTCGCCACTCCGCACGAGTCACACTTATCTCCGCTTACGTCGCCGATTCAATTCTCAGCCACTCTGCACAAAACAGTTACTCTTTATATACAGTACAAGGTGTTGTCTGCCAAGCGATTCCACGCGGGCAACCCCAAAATCTCTCCCCTATCTCCATCTGGGGAGGGGAGGGTAGGACGCGGGAAAAAAGCAAGATTCATTGTGTGAGCCTCGGAACCGTCTTAAAGAAAAAAAAAAATTTACTCGTTGAAACGTACCTTAAACAGTGGTCATGTAGATCCTGTATGGCGTACTGCGTAAAAACGCTTGTAACCATCGGATGTCTGCCTCTCGGTTGATTTCTAATACTCTTCCCTCCACGCTCGCCATCGGTTCGTTCCACAGGATGCGTCCCCGCTCTTGTAGCGTCGACAGCACCTGCAATAACCACGTCGCCGGCACGGCGTCTTTTTTTCCGCCCAGCGCCGCATTCCCAACTTCTTCGAACTCGGTCTGGCACAGGCCCCCGACGTATGCCCCAATTTTGCAGTAGCCCAACAGTTGCGAGGGACCCCCGCGAGGGTTGCTTGTACTGCTTGGCTGGGCAGGCACAACGGGCGCGTGCGCCTCTCGGTGTGTTGAACTGGCGCTCCCGTGACGGGATGTCGGCCTCGAAGGTAATTTTGGCGTCGGTAGTCGTGTGACGGCGCCCTGTGCATCGATATAAATGAGCGCCCATTGGTATTTTCCTTCCTGGTGCAAAGAGTGTGTCTCGACGTAAAGAGCGTCGCAGTCGAACTTGAAGGACTGTGTGCCTACTGTTCCCTAATAATATTTCCATGGGATGATGACGATCAGAGAGGGATGAAATAGATTTACATCGCGGTACTACTCACCATGACACGGCAAATAATCGAAAAACTAGGAAGGAGAAACAATAAAGAGTCGAAGCTACACACACACGGGTGCAGAAACTCGGGGATGATATGGGGGGAGAGAGGAAAGGAGCGTGAATGGGGCGTATCGTGAGCGAACGGGCGGGATCGCTTCGCGGACTCGGATTGGCGATGGTAAACTAAATCTGTCGATTTACCCTTCCCGAGTCACACATGCCCAAGCCAACTAGCAAGGGCCTGCAGGCTGTGGAGCAGAAATTTGATGACTATGATCACACCTCTCCTGACACGCCCATTCCACACCAGTCGGGCACGAGGCTTGACGGGTTTGACCCAGGTACTTTTAATTAACTAGAGTCCACAAGGATACACATGGGTGAGAACATGTGCCCTGCCCCTGTCAATGTCCGAACTTTCCCCCTTGGGCAGCCAGGTGACGTCAAAAAACGGGTACACAAGTCTCCAGTTGCGATCGGATTGAGCGACTTGTGCTTACCCTGTCTTGTTGGCACAAGGTCAAGATCCGAACCAGTCACGCCCCCTACTGTACTGGTGCTGTAATATTCGTATCATGATGCACCAACCCCACGCTGATTCCTCCAAACCGTCTTGCCCTTTCTCCATACTGTTACATTGTAGGCAAGTCGGCGGTGGCCGATCATATCCAACAAAATATCGGGCCACCGTCGGGGCTGCCTCGGATGAGAAGCGGAAGCAAAGCCTGTTTTTATTGACAGCGTAGTTCTGAAGAATGCCACCATGAGAGAACACTTTTCCACCGCGCAATACCAAACCGTTGCTATTTATACCTGTAGGCCGGAACTTGTCGATGGTGCAACTCACTCGCGACTCGTGTCCCCCTCCGCCTCTGCTTTGCGACAACCAGCCTTTATCCCACATGTCCGACATTTCCGATATCTTGACGCCGATCCTCACCACAACGGCGCTGTACTATTGTAGGGTTCTCACATCAGATTTCTTTGACCAAGTTCCACGGTATCGACCCGTAGTCATAACAATATGACCCCAATTATACCATTTTTGCCTCGCAATCATCTGCGCGGGCTCAGTCCCAAATTGAACACCCCAGAATATAAACCCACTCGGCCGGCGCCGAGACACGGCCATCCCTGTCCGCCCACGCCACAAGCATTCCAGCAGCTTTCCGAGTTCCGACCCATCCCGCCGGGAGTACTTTACGCTCTTGGTTTGTCTCAGGCTACAAACGACATCATTTCAAAACGCGCCACTGAGTTTAATGCGTCATCATACAAATTGAAATGCCACCCCCTTGACACCGAGCCACAAATCCAATACTGTACTTGTACAGCAGAGAAAAAAAAAAAGAGTGGATCATGCGGGAGTTCTTTTGACGTAACTGTCTGCACATCTCCCTCCGCCCTTTGGCCCTACGGGCGGACCCGTCTCAAGTCCGACCCGCCGCCGCAAAGGCGGTTGCGCCCAGACCGCGCCCGTCCGTTCTCTCCGCATCTCCCCCGGGCCGCAGGGCCGATTGAGGGCCTCAAAATTTTTTACTGCTGGCAAATATTACCTATATCGTCCTATCTACAACCATCGTAGTAGCTGGGATCGATCGGGCTCATTCACTCCATTTATGTAACCGATGAGCTGAGGCGATGGGGGAACTATCTACTTTGCCCGAGCACTGTTTTCTTGAGGTTTCCCTCTCGTTTCGTTCGGTATCGCCGGTCATCATCCCACAACGCCCTGTCTCAGCATTTTTTTTCTCCCCCTGTACATCTGCATCGCGTATCATTTGCTGTCAAATATTTCTCTTGGCTTGACGCGCGTCACGTCGTGGCTAGGCCATCGTCGACCTTCTAGGTACTGACACCGTCCGACGTTGCGGCCCTCCCATGCACAGTTTAATTAGGTATCTATGAGCCTCTCTTCATCGGATTTAAACCCCCGTGGCTGCAACCGACAACTCTCTTCTCCCCCTTCCGACTCGACCGCGGGTCAACTCCACTGCTTCTCTTCGTTACTCTCGGCTGGCCCAGGTTGTTCTGCGATTACCGTCCTTCTCTTCACCCGCGGTACTGAATCGTCGGAGGAATTGAGCGACGCATCTGCTTCTCCACATAGTACGTAACCGAGTCGATTGTCAAAATAGCACATATGTTCACAGCGCGTGGAAGCAAGTGGCATGGTCTCTCCTCATGTCCGGGCCTTGTTCGACGTCTGGTTTTCCTTGCACATCGTCGGCGGACACTTCTTGGTCCCGGTCCTCATCGTGACATTTCTGTTCAGCAAGGCAAAGCGCGATGCAACTCTGATCAACTTTGGCATCATTCTTTCGTTGACCAGCGTCTTCAACTGTTTACTGTCAGTCTCCTTCTCTTCATCATCCACCTTGGTCCATTGCTTACGCGCCTGCTTCAAGACTCTACACAGATGAATACCTTGGACCCGAACCAAATAAGAGATTGTGTATTATTCAGGCCGCAACATTTGGCGCATCCGCCCCCATGTCCGCCCTTTCCCATCCCATCCTGGCCCATTCTTTCTCAACGGGTTTGCGTTTCCAGGTGGTCAGTCGCCGCTTTGGCCCTAATATTACAAATAAGGTCAAGGGTGGAACTAAAACCCGTTCGGTGGCTTTCCGTCGTACGCCTCTCCTATTCCCGTATCTGATCACGGAGCATGATCGACGATGGGCCAGATGCTCGTAGCTCCGTACATAACCTTTATCATCTTCCTAGTGGTGATCTTGGTGGTACGTCCTAGCTTTGCTCACGGGGCCCATTAATATTCATCCACCAAGTAGGTGGGTTCAAGACGGCCGGATACAGTGACTCGCGCTCGCCGCACGTTGTATTGTTCCTTGGAATCGCGAGTCATGTACGCAACTTACTGTGACGTGGGGATTGCCGCTTACATGAAATCGCGCAGATCTTTGATCTCCATTTGCTTCACATCAGGAGTTACACTCGTTGCCATTAGTCTTGCGGGTATGTCCTCACCTGATCATGTTCGCTCTGCTACCCCTCGCCTGATGTTTTCGTGATTTTCCGCAGTGATGATGAGTTACCAATTATACAACTTCCTGCGCATGGTCCGCCGGGCTCGACGGCCACAAATTCGCGTCATCCCGCTCGCCACGAGGCTCGTCATATTCATGCTTTACCTCTTCTGTTCCGTCTTGTGAGTTTCTCTCGTCTATCATATGGCCTAGTTCCCCATCCCCATGACACATTTTAGGACGAGTCTTTGGTCCATAAAAGATCACCATACATTCATACGGGACATCTACATCTCTACTTGTGCGTACCAAAATAATAGTAATAATTACCTACCACCGGCAAGGCCGCGTGGAACGTGTATCTTCCCTCCGTTCGCTTGCTAACTTTGCTCTCTGCATACAATACAGTTAGCGTCGCGTATTTCCTCGTGTTCGGCACGCAATGCGACGTCTTCAGGGCGTGGTGCTTCTGGCGCAAGGACACCATGGGTTCAATCCCTGGAACCATCGAAAAGGAGGCCGAAACCACAGAGGACAACATCGTGTCGTCCACCGGTCCATCGTCCGAAAGCGTCCTCGCTACATTTACCGAGCCCGGCAGCACGCACGAATCGTTCCCCACTTACTCACCCGCCTGCGCACCTTACACTGGCACCCACTACACGCCAAGAAACATCAACATCGTCCTCACGTCGACACGGACAGAGACTCCATAGCCTGATCCATATCCAAGACGTTGGATGTACAGTCAGCTCCCGACTCACTCGAGTCCTCCCTGGGTTTTACGTTTTCGAAGCGCGAATCCCTTCATCGGCCGACTGAGTCCGTGACTCATACACTGTTTTTTTATTCTCTATTTTACCCATGGCAACGTTCATTTTCCTACTCATACGTCCGTACACACCCAACACACTTTTTCTCCCCCGCAAGGGTAGCAAAAGTTTAATAGGGCATTTACTCACGTTTGAAATGGCTTTAGTGTGTTTACATCCGATCAATAGGAAAGGGAGGTATCGCCGCCGTTCCATCGCGCTTAGCATACAATCATGTACATTTTATGGGGATATAATAGAATAGATCTGCATCGAATAGAAAAGCCCACATGGAAAACATCAGATAGCGCCCGGGGACGCCTTGTGTCCCATCTTGAAATCTCTGAAAGAGCGGTGGTGCATCAAATAATATTAGGTGTGCTATGTAGGTATTAAATCCGCCAACTGCGGTTGGTTCCTGATGGCCCTCATCCGCAGCTGTCTATGTTACCGATTTTCCCCCACTGCCGCACAGTCAGGTTTTGCCCTCGATGCTAGGTCCATCGCCCTGCTTGTCTTCGCCAGGCGTCGGAGGGGGAGGGCCGCCGCCAAGCGTCGCCGACAAACTCGACCAGAGCGGACCGCTCATGGCATTCGCCTGAGCCTGACGGTCTGCCTCGATCAGGGCGTCAAACTCGGCCTTGTGCTCCCGAATGTACTTCTGCTCCTCCCTGTAGAAGGCTTGTGCCTCGCGACGCTTGGCTTCGAGGTAAGTCAAGGGCAGCGGGGCAGAGTGCTAGGGTTCAGGGGAGGGTGAGTAAGAGAGTTTGGGTAGTGGGGGGGAAGGGGACCAGTGTGGCTGACCTTCTCGTTTCCGGAGAAGAGCGAGCTGACGGTAAAGCCGCCGCTACTCAAACCCTGATAACGAGTTAGACGCATGCACAATGGAAGACGCGCTCGGCTGCACCTTGCCACCTCCTCGTGCCTTCCACTCCTCGATAAATTGACGTTTATTCTCGGCTTCCTTCTTGGCGTACTCGATCGGGATGTTCTTGCCCTCGTACGCCCCGAGAATTGCACGGACATCCGGAGGTTTGTAGATACCAACGGCTGCCAATTTCCAGTCAGAATAGAGCTGAACGGTGGTCAAGCGGAAGCTCACATTCGAGGAAGGGTATGAGCTCGATAAGCCCCTTATCACCAGGTTCGCCTTTCCAGGGCTGCAGCACAATGGCGTTTTCCAGGTTGGACGCCACATGTTCAGGATGCGTGTCAAGCTAAATGCGTACATGACATCAGGTCAGTGGTTTAAGGGGGGATAGTGTGATTGCCTACTATGATAACGCGATCGAGTGGCCTATTGAGATATGATAAATCCTTTACAGGACCGGCCTCGGAGCTGCGCGTAGACTCGCGGAAGAGCTTATACATGATAAAGAAGTTGTATGGATCCAGCTTTTCAAGGATCGGCATGGCAGTCTACAGGGTCGTTCGATGAGCGGGGTGGTATTCAGAAACAAGAGAGGGCCGTACATAGTGGTGTTGCGTCGTGAAGATGACAATCTCATAGAACTGCGAGAGATACGCAATGAAATAGTCAACCCCAGGTCGTTTTGCTGTGCGCCAACCACGTTGGCGCTGTAAGTGGTGGTTAGCACGACTTTGAAGGGAGAATGGGGTAGAAGAGAGAGAAAGAACCAGAGAATGCCACGCTACTCACGTCCCAAGTACTTGTTACCAATAAATCGTCGATAGACAGTAACAGCGTGTAGGGTTTTTGGTGAGGGGGTGGGAGCATGGGCGGTAGAAGTTCTTGCCAAATTGGTTTCGAGAAGTACTAGATAGAAAGCGCGGTGAGCAATGAGGGTATAGCGCGTCATCAATAACAACGGGACCGTACGTCGAACATTGACGAGAACCGGCTGGTTGTACGACCCCATCGTGAATCCGGCACAGCTTCGCCTCTCTAAGGAAGAAAAAAAGAGTAGAATGAGCGCGACAATCTACGAGAGGCACTACGTTAATTGAAAGGTGGCGCACGCACCGATCGTCTCGACACGAGTTCATCCTCCGTCCACTGCCGCCCGAGGTAGATACCCCCGCCGACCAACCCGAGAGCGAAAAGGCCAAAGCTGACGCGACCGAACTGTCGACGACGGCGCTCTATGCTGGACAAACTGTCCTTGGAAGATTTTGCGCCCGTGCGTTCGCGTTCCGTGCCCGGTTCTGGCGGGGCAAAGTCGAGCGAAAGGGTCGTCGGCGAAGGAGGAATGGGAGTCTCGAGGACGTCCGACTCGGACAACTTTGGGGTGTCTCCTGGAGTATTTGGGGCGGAGGCAGGGGGAGGGGTGGCCGGAGCGTCGGTGTGGGTGTGGTCGTGGTCTTCGGACGTGGGAGATCGAGGAGTTGAGTCCGAGGCAGCCTGCGCTGCATTTTTTGGAGGGGCTGAACCAGAATTCACGGAGAATGCGCGGGTCGCATGGATTGAAGGCGCAGCTGTGGCCAGGCGGCGAGCTGTGCGGGAGAGGACAGCGGTATACATGAACTGAGGGCAGGGGACGTAGACTGACGTGAAGACTTTTGACGGTCAAAAGCGGCATTATCCTGCTGTCATGCCGGTTCCCCGGGCCGAGACACATGTAAACTTCAGAGGAGACTACAGTACAGAGTTCAAGTTAAGTTAGGAGGCGGTGGAATATATCGCTCGCACAAGACGGGCTTAAATGTGTCCTCTGAAAATTCCACGTCTTCTCGACTCAGTGTATCGCGCCCGGGGCCTCTAATTCTCGATGACACTTTCTTTGACTTTTTCTCTTTCTCCACCTTATTCACCTTCGCTTTCTTTTCCTTCTTTTCCCTCTTTTGCTTTGGTTTTGTTGCCTGGCACAATGCTTCTCCTAGGCAGTCATCCGATGCGTCCTTTTGAGTCTGTGGTTGATTATATGTCGGATCGATTTTCTCTTCCTCAACCGGCGTGACCTCCTCCTGCGTTTCTGTAGTGGTCTCCACCTTTGGTCACAGCGCCTCATAAGTAATTCCGTCCCATATAGAGGCAAAGTCGCGCCTGACTTACCGGATGACTCCCGTGCCCATCAGCCTTCTCGGGTGGGTTGGCTAATACTGCCTCCTTCGTACGATCGTAACCGTCCGCTTCGGTGTTCGAGCCGGTCGAAGCTTCTTTCAATGACTCGTTTTCAGTGACACCTTTCTCCAAATTAGCCGGAGAGACGACATTCGTCACATCTGTGAGCATCCTAGGTTGCGCGACATCAATCCAGGGTGTCAGAACCTCGTCCGGGGAGTCGGTTGCAGCGGCATCGTTCTCCGAATTGGCTGGAGAGACGTCCCCACTTGCTGCGTGTGCCAGTATCCTTTCAATGTGGCGCGGTATCCCAGCCGTATCGATCGGAAGCCCGTTGACACGGATTCTTTCCCGTACAGTGGCAATGAGCACAACGTCCTCGATGTCCATCTGACGGGCTTCTTCGAGGCTAAGGGGCAGTCTTCTCTCGCACAGTGCAGCCAGCGCAGGAAGAACCCCAATCGTCTACGCCACAGTTGCGTGCGATGACGAGTTGTTCGAATGCGTTCGGAGGTTCAATCGACTTCAAAGCTAGCCTGCGTAGCGAGGCAAATCTCCAGCGCGAGGAGAGGCGGAGGACGGATCGCCATTGCTGATATGAGAGGTCGCGTTCGTCGAAATCTCTGGGAGGGGCGTGAAACTGGGATAGTGCGGCAAGGGATTCGCAAACTCACTTGGGATAGATGACTGAGAGGAAAGCCTCAAAGTCTTGGTTTTCAACATCGCCCAATGATGCGTAGAGGTTCGTGACCACGAACGCCGAGTTGCGTAAATTTGGTAGAGAAATAGACCGAGTCGCGGGCGAAAAAGTATCGATGGATATAATAAAGCGTGCCATTGACCTGAAGCATATACCACCGAACCGGGCGCATACAGTACCTCGGAGCGCCACGCACCGAGAACATGATATTCCCATCTTCGAAGAAATATGTGTCGTGCCGCCGATACGAATGGCCAACAGACGACTTGAAGCCTCCTGCTAGTGGTAACATCGGTCTCGCGGATTTGGCGCCAAGCTCAACAGGATCTATAGCAGGGTCTTCGAGGTCCTTATGTGGCGATCTGAGACAATAGGGCCGAATAATTGGGACAGAACCCGCCCTGGACAGGGTCGCTGAGACCTGAGGTTGACTGTCTGTTAGAGAGACCATACGACGTGCCATAAATCGGGGGCTCTGTGGTCATTATTACTATCAATGAAAATCGCTTATATGTACACCGACAAGACCAGAAGTGATGTTGTGAATTTCGTGAGGACTCAACCTGTCAACATGTCAATTGCGACTGCGGAACTGGGGGGAACCGCAAAACGTAAGTAAAACCGTGCAGTTTGGGATATTTCATTTCAGGGCGAAACTCTGGCCACCATGACCAATTACTGCTCACGGAACTGGCACATGACATGGCGACACGTTCAAAACACGTGATGTGAAATTTCCAAGAAAGGAAAAAAGGCCGACTCGACGCGCTCCCCTGAATATATTACGGTACCGCTCCCTGTGATACTACTGGGCGCCGAGCCCCTTACTACTCAAGTATTGGAATACAAATACTGCCAGTGATTCTGCGATGACTCTCCAATTCTCACCCAGCATTTATCACCCACAACACTTCCCACCATGTCCCAGAACAAAGAGGCTACCCATTTCCTCTCGCGCATTGCTAATTTGCCGAAAGGACCTGTATCCCTCGATGCTGTCCTTCAGCCGTCGCTCGACGACGAAGCGGAGCTTCGCAAGTTGTTTGCCACAGATAAGGGCAATGCGCGTCTCAAGGACATTCACGTTGGCCTCGTCGACGTTTTTGTTGCCCCGCGCGATATCAGGACCACGAGAGCGCGCGTCGTCACTGGTGATGTCGACCGTGATGCCCAATACGTCATGCCGTTGCCAGACCCTCAAAGACGTAAGGAAGGCACTCCGGCAATGGTCTATAACCTCGAAGCATTCAAGAAGAACTGGAGTGTCTTCACGGAGAATTCCCTTTCTCAGCTGTCAGATTGGAGCAACGTGGTAGCTGCTGGGGGCTCCGTTCAGGCGTGTCTTATGCCACTTCCAAAGGCCGCAACCGCTAGCAAGAGGGCCATGAGGAAGCACTATCACGAAAGGGCATTCCCCTCGTCCGACGTTGATTTATTTCTCTACGGTCTGACGCCGCAGGAGGTGCGTCATACCCTTTTTTTCATCGCCCTTTCGCTGACACCTTGTTTTTTGGAAGGCTGAGCGCAAGATAATTGCCATTTATGAAGCTGTTCGCGACTCCGTTCCTTGGGACGTCATTTGTGTCAGAACAAAGCACACGGTTTCAATTCATTGTGAGTGGCTCATGGTATTCGCCAAGAAATTCATTCACAAAATTTGTTAGCACAATATCCTTATCGCAGTATCCAGATTGTTCTTCGTCTATACAGCTCTCCCGCCGAGGTACTCGCAGGCTTTGATGTCGACGCACCATGTTGCGCCTATGATGGCAATCGTGTCTGGGCCAATCCCCGCGCGATTATATCTATGATGCGCCAGTCGAACACGGTAGATGTAACGAGGCGTTCGCCTTCGTATGAAGTTCGACTGGCCAAATATTCTTCCCGCGGGTTCGAGATCTATGTTCCCGAGCTGAAGCGTGGCGAAATTGACCCCACGGTTTGCCAAGTCGATCTTTTCATGTCATGGTGTGCTAATATTCTCATTATAGATCTTTGAACGTTCTATTGGCCGCGTCCAAGGTCTTGCCCGCCTCCTTGCCATCGAGAAACTCGCTACCCCAGAATCACGTAACCTATACCAGCAACGGCGCAGCGTCCTGCGTGGTCGCCCAACACAGAATAGTGGCTTCACGGCATACTCCCGAGGCGGACGTAGGTATAAAGGTGACCTCAAAGCAGATGCAGTGCTCAGTGGATTGGAATCGAGCGACTATGATATTGTCAACCTCCACATTCCCTATGGTCCGGGATGGGATGCAAGGAGGATCGAAAAGCTGGTCTACAAAACTGTGCGTTTAAGTCAGCGCTCATGGGACCTTTACTAATTGCTTTTCTCGCAGGATTTTGGTGCCAATTGTGAGCTATCCACGGCCAACTTAGATTCGTACTGATTGTGTGGCAGCTCCGTATAATCCAAAGAACAAGAATCGCCGCCTCCATCGGCATTCGGCTTTTTTCGGCACAATGGAAGAGTGTATGGAAGACTGCTGTGAAGTAAGCCCGCCCCATGTCCTAAAGCGTGAGTTGATCTGTCGTGCAGCTTTGCCCGGAGCCCAGGGATTCCGAAGAGCATCAGCTACAGGACGAGGAGGACAAGTCATACGTACGTGGTCGCATTGCGTACGTGACACTTCGCCTTCACATCGCAATTTGCCTGATGACCCTTGCCGTTAGATTCATCGAGGAAGACCCGGGTCGTCAGAGTATCTCCGGCAGTTTCAACCCGATTGACGAAGGTGAATGGAGCGAAGCTGCCTACATCCATGCAATGGCCAAATTCTTCGGTGCCATCAGCAAAAATGATGTAGTCATTACCACACAGATGATAGAAGACGGTGTAGATGTGGACCGTCGCGATCATGTTGGACGTACCCCACTTCACATCTCTATCCTATCCAACAGCGTTGAGTGTGCCAACGCCCTTATTGATGCAGGTGCCCGCATGACGGCACGACTTGTGGGCGGCCGCACCTCTCTCCATCTTGCGGCACAGATGGGTCAGACTAGCTTGGTCAAGAAGATGCTTGCACGCAGCGCATATAATACGGAGGAGAAAACCAAAGCGAAAGAAGCGGCGACAGCGGAAGATGCCGAGGATGCCGAGCGCGTACGGATGAGCAGCGAGGACGACTGGTCCTCCGAAGAATCTGTCGATGTCAAGCCTCCTACGAAAAGTGACGCGGAGAAGAACGCCGACCCTCTGGAAGATGACATAGATGAGCCTGATATTCTTGATGTGTCCATCCCTGATTGGGACTTTGGACTCACCGCTCTTGGCTATGCTATCCTCTTTGGCTCTGTTGAAGTCGCGGATGCCTTGCTTGTGGCGGGCGCCGATCCGAATGTCGCGACCCGTGTCAAAGGCACGAACCCTCTCCACCCACTCATCCTAACGCGTTACACCCAGAGCGACGAGCGGGCGGTAAAGATTGCTGAACGTCTAGTAGCGGCTCAAGCAATATCGTCAACTGCGGACGAGAAGCGGCTCACAATTTTCCATCGTCTTGTAATCGCAAAACAAACTCGGATCGTGGCGTCACTGCTTAGATGCGACCAGAATGCGAAGAAGGTGCTCGATATCCCTGCCCGATCTGGATCCAGACTCGTCTTCCCCGTGGTCTCGTCCATCCTCGTTGGTGACTATGCTACGCTGTCTGTCCTGCTTGCCCACGGCGCCAAGTTGGCGTATTCCCCGGAAGATACTTCCAGGGCTGAAGAAACGGCGTCGTGCGTCCAACCCTGCCCCTAGCCAAGATAGAATGTGCTGATTGTACCGTTTGTAGGGTGTCCCCCGGAGCCCGCATTGATTTACCGGTCGAAGTTGCACTTGTACAGCGTGACGAAGTTGTTTCACTGTTAGCTGCACTCGGTGCAGCTGTTGACGTGCCCATCAACCGACCCTATCAGTTGTCGTACACGGGGCAATCCAATCAGCCAAGCATGAACCTGCTGCAATGGACTTCCGCAGTTGTCGAGAACCTATCGAAGGCGACTCCTGCTCGGCCTCAACTGACTGAAACACAAGACCTTCCCACTTCTCCGGCTGACGATACGTGGACACAATACCGTGCATTCCTCACCGCGGTCCTTCCCACCAAAAAAAACATGGGTCTCACGGCTTCACATCGTTACACTTTAGGGAACGTTGTTGCACCCCGTCTGAACCATGAACACGTCCCAGCTACGCGAGATTACTATTCCCGCGCAGAGTCTATTCTGCGTTCCTACAGCACCGTGCCTTACCAAGCGCTGCAAGGCAACGAAGCCTCTCCAGTGCAGACATCCAGCGGCCGCACATTCCAATTACAGGGGCACATTGCGCCACAAACATCAGGGTACATTCGCCACATCAACTCATATTCAACAACCCCCGTCCCGGCTCACCTCAAGGTATTATACGACGAGCTGTACGAGGCGTGCTGGACTGGGGACAATGGGTTAATACAGGAGCTCTGCCTCCCCAAGCACCTCTCGGATGGCAAGGAGCCCATACAGATCTCCGTACAGGCTACCTTCAAGGATTCCCTCACATCGATGAATGGTATGCTATAGTTACAGCTTATTTGTGGCTGAGTAGCTGACAACTCAATCATAGGGTGGACGCCGTTCCTTGTCGCACTGCATCGTCGTCATTGGGATACAGCACGACTTGTGATTGCTATTACCAATGCTCAGTACCAACCACCTGATGCCGAAGCCACACCTCTGGTCCCCATGTCCAGCACCCTCTCAGATTGTAAGCATTCTTTCATCGTGACATTCCCGATGGCATTATCTCTGATTTTTCACGTTGCAGATGATTCAGACGAGGAAAGTTATGACTCGGACGAGGACTATGAGTATGAGCAAGAAATCAACTTTACCGACCTCGCAACGAGACCCTCCGCCGTTCGTGTCAAGGTTTCTGCCGAGAAGATGCTCCTGCTCGCCCAAGACATACTCCTCGAAGCTGACGATAAGCGCATTTCTTGCAATCCGCTCCAAAAAGCTATATATGAAGATGACTTTGAGGCGTTCGTCCGCACCGTCGAGTTGTATCAGTTTGCCGGGGTGGCGCTCTGGCCAGCTGCTGCGGTTTATGAGCTGGCCGTGGCGCTCGATCGGCCGAACATGCTTGATGAGCTTACGCGCCGTACTGGAGTTGGAATCCCTTACTATCCCTCTGACACATCGGAGGATCACCAGCAGAGCCTGAAGAAAGCCATAGAAGAAAAGCGCGTGTACCTCGGACTCAAAGTTGGCGGCAAGCGGCGTGCGGATATTGCACAGGATGGGCCCAGGGTTCTGACGTATAACTATGACCTGCTCCGTAGTGCTATTACCCATGGCGCGGCCAAGATTGTCGAGTATCTCGCTGGCCCGCCCCCCCTTGCAGCATATACATACTACGCGGCAACTCACAGCGGTGACATTGCACAATACTTGAAGAGCTTCGAAAACTTGGGGGCAGTCCTCTCAGATCTCCTTGGTTGGAAAGTCGACGAACTGAACGAGTCCCCGCTGCTCTCCGCCGTGATCCACGACAAGATAGACATTCTGAAACAGCTATTCGTACTTAAACCGAACCTCATGGAAGAAGCACTTCACCAACGGTATGGATCACCGTGGACCTACTTTGTCATGACGGTGCTGATAATGAGGCAGGACGAAGTTGGTCGGATTCAACGCGCTCTTGGCTGCAGCGTATTATTGCTCCAGCACGGAAATCGTGGACTTCTTGTTAGAAAAGGGCTGTGACCCAAGCGAGCGCGATACTCGTGGGTAGGTCAAAAGCTCATATTGTCCTTCGATCAACTGATGACGGGAATCTACTAAGCTGGAATATCTACCACCTCGCTTGTCTATCCGGAAACCCCAAGAGCGCCAAATTTGTGGACCATCTACTTAAGACCCTTCCAGAGGAGCTGACGCACGAGCTCATGGCGCAAACGTCCAAAGAGGCTTTTAACACGGTACAAAATCCCATCGTTTAGCCTGGTATCATGTTGCTCACTCTGCGCTGGTGCAGCCTTTGATGTTGGCCGTGAAGCGGAAGTATACCACGACTACCAGAACCATCCTGGACTTCGGGGTTGACCCCACCATCTTTCTTCGCAAAGATGCCGACGGGTCTATTCCCTTGCACATTGCCGTCCAAAACACGAACACGGCTCTCGTGGAAGTACTTCTCCGATACGGCCCCACGGAACAGCTCTACACAGAGAACAGCGTCGGGCAAACACCGCTAGACATAGCTAGCGTCAAATTCCTCCCACGGGTGAAAGGTTCTGTTGGGGTGACTATCCCGAACGTACCGCAGGTCAATGTGGCCAACCAGGTGAATAGCTTGAAAAGTACTGCTCCGTTTGACGTGGAGAAACAAAAGGAAGAGGTCCCGAAGCTGCGCGCGACTCTGGACTTACTCCTCGCGGATGGCCGCCTCGTGAACGGTACCAAGCTGGCTACTGAACTCCTCGCCTTTGCGAGCCATATGGAGGAGAAGCTCGCCGTCGAGATCGCGAAGAAGGACGCAGCGAAGGAGGCTGTCGAGAAAGATGAGGCCGATCACGAGGCGTCCAGTGACACCCCAGCAAGCACGTATGTCCTACTTCGAGATGCGGCAGCGGCACGCCCCGGAGGCCGACAGCTTGTGCATTTGGCGGACGTACAGCAATCTGTACAGCGCAGCCTTGCGCAACAGGGCGCGACAAGTTTTGCCAATCGGGGCCACCTGTCGGTGACCTGGGGAATCGAAGAGGAGGAACCGACGCAAGCTAATCCTGAGGCGCAGCGCATCGCGCAGTTGCAGAAACGAAGCCTGTTCAACTCTGTGCCTATGAACCAACGCTCGGGCCATGTCAATCTCTTCGGTGGTGAACCCATTCTGACTCACATACAGGGGTGGTATGGTCATGGATTGTATTAGTAGGAGATCTCTTTCTGTTGTCTCAAATTACGATTAGAGCGGGAAACATCCTCTCTCTCTGGTGTCTTGTCAATAACTTGACTGTTATAAACCGAATGCAGGCGAAACAAGTTGTGATGTCCCTGCTGTATCCGAGTCTTCTCCGCCGTGTTACGGTAAAGTGTGTCTGTACTTCATTCTGTTATCCCCCTACCGTCACAGTTGCCTCTTATGGTACTGATGCGGAAAGCACCTCTCGTTTACTGTGGCCAGGCTCGAACAGGGGATGTTTAGCACAAACGTGCGTTCTTCATGCGAAGTTTTCGTTGCAAAACAAAGAAACGCGTGCTGGTCCAACCGCCGAGTAAATGAAAAAAAAAAGAAATACAATCGTCCCCTGCAATTCCCTATAGTTTATAATTTCCAGTAGGCCTTTTCCTCGTGAGATACCCTCAAAAGTTAGAAAGGGACCTGTCTAGGTATTCAGGAAATGGGTGGAGTGATGTTCATGTATCGGGGAGTACTACGTCGCCGCCTGCCAAGTACATCGGAGTGGCACGATGCGGGGGGGGGGGGTAGTCTTGTAACCTCATCGGCACATCTTTTGCCTTTGTCAGGCTGAGACCTCGGGTTGGACCCTCAGTACTTTGAAAGTATAAAAGGTTTGGTCGGCGTAGCTACATCCTTATCACACAGACGTACTATCACTAGTCCATACACGTATCGTACGTCCCACGAAACCTGACTACTTCGTGAAAGAGGGAGAGCCGAAGCTAAACGTCGGGAAGATACTGCCTTGTATCGAAGCAGGCGGCCGTCCTTTAGATGGCTGGCCTGGTTCCCCTCCGCCAATTTCGTTTTGCATACCACTTTCTCCCGGGGTGGTATCGGTAACGTGTCGTGCTTCGCCTGGGACGGTCTCAGACTTAGCGTTGACAGGTCCCAGGTCCTGTCTGGTCACTGCGTCCCGCCCCAAAACTGTATTCCGGGATCCTTTCTTCCTATTTCTGGGTCGTCCTAGACCATCCTCTAATGTGGCATTCGGGGTCGATGGTTGATCATATGTCCGACAGATTTTCTCTTCCTTTGTTTCCGCAGTAGTCCCTGCCTTTGGTCGCGGTATCCCGTCAATGACCTTGTCCCTTTTAAAGGCCAAATTGGACCTAGACATACCAAATGTTCACTTCCATGACTCCCGCGTCCATCAGCTTTCTCAGGCGGGGTGGCTACTGCTTCCTTCTCTGTAGGATCGTAACTGTTCCCTTCAGCACTTGGACCGGCCACAGCCTGCTTCCGGGGCCCCTTCCGAGGCCCTTTCTCAGCGACATCTTTTCCCAAGTCAACTAGAGAGTCGTCATCATCACTCGCTTCATTCCAGCGGGCGAACATCCTATTTTGAGCAGCTTCAATCCGGCGTGAGATCGTGGCGGTGTTGACCGGAAGCTTGTTGTCACGGACTTCCTCCCGCACGGTGGCTACGATGACGACGTCTTCGATGCTCATCTGACGCGCCTCCTCGAGGCTAAGAGGCGGTCGTCTCTCGCACAGCGCAGACAGCGCAGGGAGAACCCAGTCATCCACGTCGTACTTGCGCGCGAGGAGCAGTCGTTCGCATGCATTTGGAGGTTCAATTGACTTCAAAGCCAGCTTGCGCAGCGAGATAAACCCCCAGAGTGAGGACAGGTGAAGGACGGATCTCCACTGCTCATATGAGAGGTCGTGTTCATCGAAGTTTCTGGTCAAGAGTGTAAAACTGGGCGACAGGGTAAAGGGTTTACGAACTTACCTGGGGTATATGACAGAGAGTAAGGCTTCGAAATCCTTGCGTTCGACGTCGTCCAACGATATGATAGTGTGCAGAGATTCGTGATCCCGTATGCCAAGACGGGTAAATTTGTAATTGAAGTAAGCTGAGTCGCGAGAAAAGAAGTATCGATGAACACAATAAAGCCTGCCATCGGCCTGGAGCATTGTTGAGACAGACACACACAGCACCGCAAAACGTCACACACCAAAAACGTGATATTCCCATCCTCGAAAAAATATGTGTCATGTCGCAGATACGTATCGTCAGTCGACGAGTTGGAGTCTCCAGGTAGACTCGTGGAGTTGGCGCCAAACTCTCTAGGTTGCGTTGCAGCAGTTCCGAGGGTCATCGTGTGCCGATCTGAGACAATGGAGTGGATGGAAGTAATTGGGAGAGGACTTGCACTGGACAGCGGAGCTGCTGAGAACTGGGGTTGACTACCCTTCAAAGAGACGATACGACGTGCCATCAATCGGGGTGTGTGTGATGGTGATCATTATCAGGCCAGCCCTTTATATGTACACCAAGAAATGACGTTGTATATGATATGCAGCGGATCGAGACACTGTCGAGACCTCGACGTTGAACGTAAGTGGTAAGAGGATTGTGCCCGGGCCTTACATGATCATGGTTGACACGTGACGACAGAGATGGTGCACGGGATCGGGATCTTATTCAAGTTTATCCGCATACTGTAATCAAGGCTGTTTCTCGACTCCGATGTAAATGCATGTCTAATTTACTGGTTGGTAGCTAAGTTCGAATAAGAATCTTTGCGAGTCAGAGGCATCAACGCATCCCGAGTGAGGAAAACGTCAACGTCATCGCCAGTGGGCACAGGGCTCTTTACATCTTAGCAAGAATAGATGTGATGGCATTTCTCACAGTTTTTATTGCCTTTTTGGACCAAACAAGAAGCATTTATTTCGATACTTTCTGTGTGGTATGACGATGCCAATGAAGTCCTCGCCTTAACTGCCTTAACTCTTTGCTCAGACACCCCAGGTTGAAGGCTGACACGCTGACGGCGGGCCCTCGGTCGAACCCTCAGTACTTTGAAAGTACAAAATTTTTCAATTTTGGTCGCCGTGTCACAGACGTACCATACTAGCTCCTACGTACATCGCACATCTCACAGAACCTGGAGGCGCAGTGGCGGCGCGTCGTTATTCGCCCAGAAAGTGCTACATTATCTTGAATGAGATTACTTCGAGAATGGCCAAGAGTTCGAGATGGGATTGCCGAACATTGCGGGAACCACTGGCAATCCGTTTGGTGGATGGGTCGGCTTTTTCCCGCCATCTTCTTGCATGCTATTTTCTCCCAAAGTGATATCGTCAACACGTTGCACTTCGCACGGGGCGGCCTCAGATGCAACATTCAGAGATGCCAAGGTTTCTCTGATCGCTGAGTTCAACCCCAAACCTGACGATTTTGACGGGGCCTTTCCTTGGGCCTTTCCCTTCTTTTTAGCTTTCTGGGGTTTCTTTGTGGTTTTAACCGGCGTGGGCCATACCCACTCATCTTCTGATGCGGCCTTCGGGGTCGGTGGTTGATCGTATGTCGGACAGACTTTCTCCTCCTTTGTTCCCGCAGTGGTCCCCGCCTTTGGTCATAGTGTCTCATGAATAATTTCGTCCCAACTCCAGATCGCATCTAGACTCACCAAATTTTCACGTTCATGACACCCGTGCACATCAACCTTTTCGGGTTGAGTAGCTACTACTTCCTTCTCTGCACGATCGCGACCATTCCCTTCGGCGCTTGAATCGGTCACAGCCTGCTTTGGGAGCTGCTTCTCAGCGGCATTTTCCTCCGGGTCAACTAGAGAGTCGTCGTCGCTTTCTTCATGGAGGAGCAGCATCCTAGTTTGTGTAGTTTTAATCTGGCGTGAGATCCCAGCCACGTTGACCGGAAGTTTATTGTCACGAATGTCTTCCCGCACGGTGGCTATGAGCACGACGTCCTCAATGCCCATCTGACGGGCCTCCTCGAGGCTAAGAGGCAGTCTCCTCTCGCACAGCGCAGACAGCGCAGGAAGGATCCAAACGTCTATGTTGTACTTGCGCGCGAGGAGAAGTCGCTCGCATGCATTTGGAGGATCCATCGACTTCAAGGCCAGCTTGCGTAGCGACGTAAAGCCCCAGATAGAGGACAGATGAAGGACGGACCTCCACTGCTCATATGAGAGGTCGTGTTCATCAAAGTTTCTGGTCAAGAGTATAAAATCGGGCGACAGGGCAGAGGGCTTTACGGGCTCACTTGGGATATATGACAGCGAGAAGCGCCTCGAAATCCTGGCATTCGATGTCGTCCAACGATATGATGGTACGCAGGGGTTCATGATCGCGAACGCTGAGCTTGGTAAATTTGTAATTGAAGTAAGCTGAGTCGCGAGAAAAGAAGTATCGATGGACACAATAAAGTGTGCCATCAACCTGTAGCATTTTCATTAAACCAGACACATACAGTACAGCGAAGAGTCACGCACCAGGAATGTGATATTCCCATCCTCGAAAAAGTATGTGTCGTGTCGCAGATACGAATCGTCAGTCGACGAGTTGGAGCCTTTGGGAGGACTCGTGGGCTTGGCGCCAAACCCAATAGGTCGAGTAGCAGGGGCTCCGAGGGTCATCGTGTACCGATCCGAGACGATAGAATGGATGGACACAATCGGGACAGGACTCGCACTGGACTGTTTGGATAGCGGCACTGGTGAGAACTGGGGTTGGCTACCCTTCAAAGAGACGATACGACGTGCCATCAATCGGGGGCGTGTGTGATCGTTATCATTATCAAGGTTATCCTTTATAGGTACGCCCACAAGAAGTGCCGGTGACGTTTGTGTGTGATATGCGGAGGGTCGAGGCCTCAACGTTGCGTCAACTTGCTGAGTATGACTAGGCGCGCCTTCACCGTGACGCCAATCTACGCCTACGCCCAATATTAATCCCAATTGAATTAAGAGTTTAGCACGTGACCGACAGAGATGGCTTGGCCCGCTCCGAACACCAGCTGTACAGTACAGTACTACTGTAGTATATAACTGAAACTTTGTAATACATTCCAATCGTTCCTAGTGCTAGTGGTCTCCGATGCGTGAAAGCACGTCCCATTTGATAGTCGGTAGCTGGGCTCGAACAGGAGGCTCTGTTGCACTATCGGCATAATTCGGTTTTGTGCGGCAAAGCCAGAGATAAACGTGGAACAATCTTTATCAATGTGTCTTGGGATAAATTTTACCTTAGACTTGATGTTCTCGGGAAGGTGTAAAATGACATGGCATGGCCGATGACGGTCTTGTCTGTTGTACCCGGCCCGTTTACGCCGGACCACCCGATAAAATTGAGGGTTGCTGCTTTCAAAGCTCTTTTACCAGCCACTCGTCTGGGGCGACCTGACTTACTACTCCACGTTCCTTGACCCTTGAAAGGCAAATAGCAAATATGCATTATAACAGATTGGGATAAGGTGTGTTGCATTGCGCCAAGTCAAAATAGTTGTATGCGAGGCTGTTTCTATTTTGCCAGTGGTGCCGTTTTTTGTTTTCCTTCTACTGCATCCTTTCCCAACAGGAAACGATCATGTTTTGTGATGTTCCTGAAGTCAAAATAAAAATAGGCCAACGATTTTTACTTTCACTTCAGGAATACATCTCAATCTCGCATGATTTTCCGTCGAGCACGGCGTTAATGTAGCGCAGGACCAGAACTGGTCTACTCTGCTTCATTTTGCGTCCTACGACGGTCATCTTGTCCTCGCCAACGCCGCGGCCCAGGGTCAGGGCGAATGGACTCCACCATTTGGCATCCCTCCGCGGTCATCTTGATCCTGCAGGGTTCCTCGTCGAGCACGATGCCAACCCGGCAGCCCAGGACGAGGATGGGTTGACACCGCTACACTTGGCATCCTCCAACGATTATCTCGATCTCGCACGGTTCCTAATCGAGTAGACAGAAGAGTGGATGCGATTGACGCAGACAGTGTCCAACTACGGTTACCGTTTGCTACCGTAGATGAGGATCGAGATGACGGGTGCTGGTGTCGCTCTCTCGCATGACCCTCAAGCTCTTCGACTGTAGTAATGTCCAGGCTATTGTCCAAGTACTGTGTAAACAAACAGGACAATGCTAAATGACCTTACGTTCGTTGATACAGGGCCACTTATAAATCGTTCATCCCGAACACCGAGCGTCATAAATGGAACGTGGAATGGAAACCATAAATCGTTAAGCAAACCAAACGGTCTGATGTATGCCAACCTCCTGCGTCTCCCATATATCCTACTGGATGAGGCGTCAGAATCCATGGCCCAGCGATGTCCTTCAAATGGAAAGAGGGTACTGGGTCCACAAGCGGCGGTACAAGTATGCAGATGCTACATCAAACATTTGAGCCCCCCCGCGTGCTACTTCCTGCCACTGATGGCACTTAGCGATAATTTGAGGGAGTGGGTACATCAGAGAGGTTCAGCACGAAAGCAGCAGCGGTCGCAGTTCATAGTGAAGATGGGCGGTTGATCCGGGATCAGTCGAGACCGCTACCTGTTCCTCTGCGTCTGCACCACCGGGCTGCGCGGGTCGTGATCGGCGTTGGTATTAGGATTCACACAAGGATGGGGACCTTAGCGGTATTGTCGCCAGGGACAGAAACGCGGTTACGACTGACACTGGATAAAGTTAAACTTCCTCAGGTGGATGTGTATGCGAAGGAAAGAATGACGTTTGAGAGGTATCTGGATGAAAGGGTATCAGGGCTCGTTGACATTTGCTGGTGAGAGGAAACGGACTCGTCTAGTCCCACGGCGGGCTGGAGGCTCTGGTTAAGGTTCGAGAGTAGCTGGGGGGCCAAACAGGGATAATGAAAGAGGAAGGGTTGAAGGATGAAGAGCGGGGTCAGATGAATGATCGAGGATGGAAAATCCTTTCTATACGCACCGGGTTCTGCTTCTAGCCTCGTCCCAGTTCCCCTCGCTCTTATCCTTCATCCGTTGTGTGGTAGGGACTTCCCTCGACGGCAAATGACCCTTCTGATCGCGATGGAGGTTTGCGCTGCATCTGTGGTGAGTTGGTCCTGAACTCCCAAGAGTAAGGCGGCGCGTTAGTGAGATGACCCACCTGCGAGCGCTGGTGGACTCGTGGACCGCAGCTGTAACGACATCCTTCCCTATGGTCGCGTTCTTCATTATGTGGTGGGCACGACGGTGGGAAAAGCGACAGTATGGTGGTGATAACGACAGGGTCCTTGGTGAGGGTGATTGATGGTGCAAGGCGGAAAGACGGAACGCATGAAGCATTGAAGAGTGATCATTGAAATGTATCCTTCCACTGTTACGGGTAATCGAGCCTGTGTGGGTTCGGGGGATGGTCTGAGATCTGAGGGTGGCCGGCGAATCCGAGGGAAAGCGGAGGCGCGAGGGGGAGGGCCTCAGAGAGAGAGAAAGTGTGTGCATATGCATGTGTGTAGTGTGTGTGGATGTAAGGTGGCTCTGCGTGAGCCACTTAAACGATACTAAACAGTGCTGAGCGAGACAAGACGAGACACTGACGAGACGCGATGAAACTAGACGCAAAACGATGGGGGAAAATGCGGATCGGCACTCGTGGCTCCAACGGCATGGCACGGCTGAGGTACTCGTGACCTGCTGCTCACCCTTCTGCGCGCTGGTTTATATACTGTAGCTCGACGGGTAGCTACTTACAATCCAGACTATTTGTCCTTGGCACTAAGAAAAGGGGTCTGTCCTGAAAACGAGCGTGCGACAACGAGGGTGAGGCTGGGGGCCCGGGGGGTATAGTAAACAGCCGCCGGGAGTGGAGGCGGCGATCCGAGTCCTTCCTTGTGCGGCAACCATGGAGACGCGCGCTCGCTGTCCCGTATCGTGTCGGCGCTCCAAACTGGTGCGCGCAGGTACCCTGCACCAACTAATCACCCCGAGCTCTCGCCATCATTTCCCCACAGCGAATCCCAACCCCCCTTCCTAGAGACCTGATTTCCTCCCTACTCGTGAGATGGCCGACCAGTCAGGATCCACTCGATTTCAAGACCTATTCGACTCTACATTGCACGCTTATGAGAAGGAGACAGGCGTCACTTTGGCCAACCACCGGATTGCCCTGGAACTCCAGCATTGCGACACCATCGAGGGCATTACTGCCCTTCTGCAGGATCAAGCAAAGGACTTCAGAAAAACAGAAAAAATCACCAAATCTGTCGAGATTATCACATCAATTTTGACACCGCTTTCTTTCGCCGCCTCCCTCCCTGACACCGTCGGCCTGGTACGTCAAAAGGTGCTGCTGTCCAGTTTCGCATCTCTGACCGTTTCTTACAGCCATTCCCGCCCGCGAAAGCAATACAAGCTTGTCTCGGTGTCCTACTTGATGTATGTGTCATTCTCTGGTTCATATGTGGATATTCTTGTGACAACCGAGTGACTCAGGCGGCCAAGAGCGTGATATCCAGCAGAGAAGCGCTCGTCAACGTACTCGAGTCGATCGGACAGTTTGTCGGTCGTCTCAAGATATACACAGAGATCCCTCTTTCATCCGCGATGGTTGAAATAGTGGTCCAGATAATGGTGGAGTTGATCTCCATCCTTGCTCTGGAGACCAAGAAGTTTACACGGCGACGACTGAGTGAGCCCGTCCTCATTGACATGCTATCTTACTCAACGTGACACAGGCAAATCTATAAAGAGACTTTGGGGTGACAAGGAGGTGGACAAGGACATCGTGGCGGTCCTGCTGAATCTGGACCGACTCACGCAATACGAGCATCTGAATGCCGCAGCTCAGACTCTCGGAGTTGTTTCCAGTGAGCGACTGCACTTTGCTTTTAATTTGCTGCCTACTGAATACCCTTCTCTCTAGATGTCCGGGAAGGCCTCGGTACGTTCTCTTGGCGATAACGAGATAGTTTGACGTCTAACTGAGCACCAGATCAAATGGCGAGCGACATGAACAAATCGAAACGTTAGCAATCTCCCACCGTTGACGTTACTACCTGGAAGCGCTAAGATTATCTGACAGGTGATCAATTGCTGGATATTCAAAGCTGGCTCTCACCCCCGGATCCTTGGAAAAATTATAACAACGCCCTCGGATTGCGACATGGCAAGACCGGGACGTGGTTCATTAATGGCAAATTACTTTCAGAATGGAAGGTTTCTGGACCGAGTTCCCTCCTCTGGATCAATGGGAAACGTCAGTTGCTACCCGGCGCTACACTTTCGCAGAGAGACTAATCGTATTCTCCTTTCATAGCGGGGGCAGGGAAGACCGTCCTTTGGTGCGTTCACCCTTCGATATTTTTGTCTTGCAATCTCACAGTATGGGCCAGTTCTGCACTCATCGAGGATATCGAGATCATGCGAAGATCAGGGCTCGCATCACTTGTCTTATTTTACTATGACTTCAGGGAGGACCAAAAGAAGGGCCTTCGTGGGCTGCTCTCATCTGTGCTAGTCCAGCTTGGCCATCAATCTGACAAATACTGTGACATTCTTTCCAAATTATGCTCAGAACACGCCAATGGTGCTAAGGATCCCAGCGATGATGTACTCATCCGCTGTTTGAAGCGCTTACTGGAACTCCCGAGACAAACGCCGATATTCCTCATTGTGGATGCCTTGGACGAATGCCTGAACACACCGGCTCTGTCTTCTCCCCGCGAGAAAGTCCTCATTCTCCTCAAGGACTTCATCGACTCAAAACTCTCACATCTGCGTGTATGCGTCACTAGCCGACCTGAGGTCGACATCAAGGCTATCCTCGAGCCTCTGACTTTCCGATCCATTTCCTTACATGACGAACATGGACAAGAAGAGGACATTAGGAGCTATATTGAGTTGATCGTTAATGAGAACACTAAAATACAACGGTGGAGTTTGGAGCACAAGCAACTTGTAATTGGACGCCTGACAGAAAGAGCGAATGGGATGTAAGAGACTTGTCCCTTATTTCTTCGCGATTCTCACCGTATCTCCCTGGTAGGTTTCAATGGGTGCATTGCCAACTCGACGACCTTGCACGCTGCGACCCAGTTCGTCTTGAGCATGCTCTTGATGAATTGCCGGCAACGCTGGATGAGACATATGAACGATCCCTGAGGAAGATCGAAGACGCGTATTGGGAAGATGCTCGACGGCTCCTCCAATGCATCTCTGTGGCTTCCCGCCCGCTCGGAGTGAAGGAACTGGCGGATATTCTCGCATTCGATTTCGAAGCAGGCCCAATTCCAAAATTTCGAAAGGAGTCTCGGCTTACTGACCCAGTAGAAGCGGTGCTATCCACGTGCCCCACATTATTTTCTCTTGTCAACGTCGAAAGTACCAAAGTCGTACAATTTGCGCACTTCTCTGTCAAGGAGTTCTTGACGTCTACTTGCTTCTCTGAGAAACGCGACACGATTTCCAGCCGTTACTACATCCCAATGACAGCCGCCCATACTGTCATCACCCAAGCATGTCTGGGCATGTTATTAGGGTTGGACGAAAACATCACCCGAGATAGCCTGACGGAGTTTCCTCTTGCTGAATATGCCGCCGAGCACTGGTTCGAGCATGCCTGTGTTGACGCTGTATCGAAAAGTGTATCCGAAGGGATGAAACAGCTGTTTGATGAGACGAAACCATATTTTTCGGTTTGGCTCTGGATATGTGACCCATATGCGCCCTGGAGGCGCCATGAGCGAACGGAAAGGCCATTGCGACCACATGGGACGCCTTTACATTATGCTGCTCTTTGCGGTCTATGCGACGTTGTAAAGGGCTTAACCATTGACCCAAAGGATGTGAATTCTCAGTCCTTCGATGGCGAATCGACTCCTTTGCATCTTTCGTCTCAAAAAGGCCATGTCGATATTACACGGATCCTCGTCGAGCACGGCGCAAACGCGGCAGCCCAGGACCAGAGCGGGTGGACACCGCTCCATTTTGCGTCCTCCAACGGTCATCTCGATATCGTGCGATTCCTCGTCGGGCACGACGCCAACGCAGCAGCCCAAGATCAGCGAGGGTTGACTCCGCTCCATTTTGCGTCCTCCAATGGCCATCCCAATGTCGCACGGTTCCTTGTCGAGCACGGCGCCAGCACAGCAGCCCAAGATCAGAGCGGGTGGACCCCGCTCTATTTTGCGTCCTCCTACGGTCATCTCGATGTCGCACGATTCCTCGTCGAGCATGGCGCCAACGTGGCTGCCCCGAACCGGGACGGGTGGACTCCGCTCCATGTTGCATCCCAGGACGGCCAACTCGATATCGCACGATTCCTCGTCGAGCACGGCGCCGACATGGCAGCCCAGACTCAGAGCGGGTCGACCCCGCTCCATAAGGCATGTTCCAATGGTCATCTCGATATCACACAGCTCCTCGTCGAACTCGGCGCCAACGCGGCGGCCCAGAACCAGGGCGGGTCGACTTCGCTCCATTTTGCGTCCTCCAACGGTCATCTCGATATCGCACGTTTCCTCGTTGAGCATGGCGCCAACGCAGCAGTCCAGGACCAGTGCGGGTCGACTCCGCTCCATTTTGCGTCTTTCGACGGTCATCTCGATATTGCGCGGTTCCTTATTGAGCATGGCGCCAACGCGGCCGCCCAGGACCAGTGGGGGTCGACTCCGCTCCATTTTGCGTCCTTCAACGGTCACCTCAATATCGCACGGTTCCTTGCCGAACACGGCGCCAACGCGGCAGCGCTGGACCAGCGCGGGTGGACATCGCTTCATTGTGCGTCCTCCAACGGGCATCCCGATATCGCACGCCTCCTCGTCGAGCATGGCGCCAACGCGGCCGTCCAGGACCAGCACGGGTGGACTCCACTTCATTGTGCGTCCTCCAACGGGCATCCCGATATCGCACGCATCCTTGTCGAGCACGGCGCCAACGCGGCAGCCCAGGACCAGTGCGGGTCAACTTCGCTCCATTTTGTGTCCTTCAACGGTCATCTCAATATCGCACGGTTCCTCGTCGAGCATGGTGCCAACGCGGCAGCCCAGGACCAGGGCGGGTCGACTTCCCTCCATTTTGCGTCCTCCAGCGGTCATCTCGATATCGCACGGTTCCTTATTGAGCATGGCGCCAACGCAGCAACCCAGGACCAGCGCGGGTGGACACCGCTTCATTGTGCGTCCTCCAACGGGCATCCCGATATCGCACGCATCCTCATCAAGCATGGCGCCGACGCGGCAGCCCAAGACCACAGCGGGTGGACTCCGCTCCATGTTGCATCCCAGGACGGTCAACTCGATATCGCACAGTTCCTCATCGAGCACGGCGCCGAAACGGCAGCCCAGACCCAGAGCGGGTCAACTCCGCTCCATAAGGCGTCCTCCAATGGTCATCTCGATATCGCGCAGCTCCTCGTCAATCTCGGCGCCGACGCGGCAGCCCAGGACCAGGGCGGGTCGACACCCCTCCATTTTGCGTCCTCCAACGGTCATCTCGATATTGCACGGTTCCTCATTGAGCATGGCGCCAACGCGGCAGTCCAGGACCAGTACGGGTGGACACCGCTCCATTCTGCGTCCTCCCACGGTCACCTCGATCTTGCACGGTTCCTCGTCGAGCACGGCTCCAACGCAGCAGTCCAAGACCACAGCGGGTGGACTCCGCTCCATGTTGCATCCCAGGACGGCCAACTCGATATCGCACGATTCCTCATCGAGCGCGGCGCCGACACGGCAGCCCAGACCCAGAGCGGGTCGACTCCGCTTCATAAGGCGTCCTCCAATGGTCATCTCGATATCGCGCAGCTCCTCGTCGATCTCGGCGCCAACGCGGCAGCCCAGGACCAGGGTGGGTCGACTTCGCTCCATTTTGCGTCCTCCAACGGTCATCTCGATATCGCACGGTTCCTCATTGAGCATGGCGCCAACGCAGCAGTCCAAGACCAGTACGGGTCGACACCACTCCATTTTGCGTCCTCCCACGGTCATCTTGCTATCGCACGGTTCCTCGTCGAGCACAGCTCCAACGCGGCAGCTCAGGACAAGTGCGGGTCGACTCCGCTCCATGAGGCGTCCTCCAATGGTCATCTCGACATTGCACGGTTCCTCGTCGAGCACGGCGCCGACGCGACAGCCCAGGACCAGGGTGGGTCGACTCCGCTTCATAAGGCGTCCTCCAACGGTCATCTTGATGTCGCACGGTTCCTCGTCGAGCACGGCGCCGACGCGGCAGACCAGGACCAGCGCGGGTCGACTTCGCTCCATTTTGCGTCCTCCAACGGGCATCTCGATATCGCACGGTTCCTCGTCGAGCATGGCGCTAACGCGGCAGCTCAGGACCGGGGCGGTTCGACGCCGCTCCATTTTGCGTCCTCCAACGGTCGCCTTGATGTTGCACAGTTTCTCGTCGAGCATGGCGCCGACGCGGCAGCCCAGGACCAGCGCGAGTCGACTCCGCTCCATTTTGCGTCCTCCAACGGTCATCTCGATATCGCACGGTTCCTCGTCGATCTGGGCGCCGACGCGGCAGCCCAGGACCAGCACGGGTGGACACCGCTCCATTTTGCGTCCTCTAACAGTCATCTCAATATCGCACGATTCCTCGTCGAGCACGGCGCCAATGTGGCAGCCCAGGACCAGCGCGGGTGGACACCGCTCCATTTTGCGTCCTTCAACGGTCATCTTGATATCGTACGGTTCCTCGTCGAGCACGGCGCCAACGCGGCAGCCCGGGACCTGGGCGGGTCGACTCCACTCCATTTTGCGTCCTCCAAGGGTCATCTCGATATCTCACAGATCCTCGTCGAGCACGGTGGGCACGGTGGAATATAGCTCTATCGTACAGTTGTTACCATGCTGTTCGTGTTGATGTACTCCTGCAAGTGTCTCAGTTGTATATGAGTGATGTGAATGCTACTTCAGATGAGTTTGAACATGCGTTCATGCCAGGTTTTAACGTTCGGGAAGTAAAAATTCAGCTACTGCGTCCCTATATATATAAGTGCGCGTGCATATTCAAATCTGCCGCTCATGGGGCACACTTTATTTGATTTATTTTAAGTTAATTGATACATATCCGCTATCTGATTAGTCCCGCTTATCTGACCTTGCCCAGCAATTTTATCTCTCATTCTGGATGGGCCGTGCGTTGCCCGACAAGCTTGTGTTACTGTTCAATGAGAAATAGTCCCGTGTCTAATCGCGTTTCTATTCGAACCCAGTTGAAGCGCGCGACGGGTAAATGAGTAGATACTCAAATTATGACAACAAGCTGAAGTCGACGGCTGGTTATCCTCCTTAAATGACTTGCCGGAGATCCCTTTCGGACTACTGGCTGTGGTCGAGTCGATATCTGGGCACGCGGTGTCTACGCACCTGGACGAAAGAGCCAGCAGACGGAGGCATGACACCGTCCCGGTCTCAGGCCCGCTGGTGAATTGTTGAATAGGGCCGTGGAGCTTATCGATGTTGTTTAGAATGGTAGAGGGAAGGACCTAGAAGTCAAGACGGCGCTGAAGCCAGAACGACCAACAAGCTCAAGTGTAGTCACAGCGTAGCAATTCATAGAATCTTGAGGTCGCACTTCAGCGTCAACGATCCGCTCAGTCATCACTTATGTGCCCGGATTATAAATCGAGATGATTACCCTGCGGCTGCGGGACGACGTGGTGGAAGAGGATGCAGTGGAGAAGAGGTGAAAGGGTAACAATGAAAGTGTCAAAAGTCCGATTAATTGGAAGGGCCATAGGAAGGCGGAAATGTAGCATCGCGGTCACGTGGCACGGGATTGAAGTTGAATTGGTCAATACAATTATGTTTTTGCACCCAAACACCCTGAATGAATGGCAACTGATTCTTTAATTTCAAGGGCAGGAACCTTGAATACTGGAATGTTGTTACAGCGGCTGCGATAAGAATAGAATGATGTCGACTCAAGGGGAAGGTAGACGGAGAAAGTGAAGGGAAGGGGGGAGAGCAAGAAGGAAGGAACATGCGCACTATGGACCGACGAAAGACTCAAACATCTGATTGTTGGTTTGTTGTCCTCTACACGAAACGCGGATACGACTGGCAGAGGATCAAGTTAAACTTCCTCGGGTGGATGTGTATGCGAAGGACAATATGACTTTGAGGGGTATCTGGACGAAAGGGTATCAGGGCTCGTCGACATTGACGGTGAGAGGAAATGGGTCGCATGGCGAGCTGGAGGTTGTGGTTGAGGTTCGAGAGTAGCCAGGGGGGCCAAACAGAGATGATAAAAGAGGAAGGGATGGATGATGAAGACGAGTAGGGTCAGATGAATGATCGAGGGATGGAAATCTCTTTCTCTACATACCGGCTTCTGCTTCTAGCCTCGTCCCGGTTCCTCTCGCTCTCATCCTTCGTCACGTTGTGTGGTAGAGACTTCCCTCGACAACAAGTGATTCTTTCGATCGTGATGGAAGCTTGTGCTGCATCTGGAACGAGTTGGTTCTGAACTCCCAAGAGTAAGGCGGGGGCGTTGATGAGTTGACCCGTCTGCAAGCGCTGGTGGACTCGTGGACCGCAGCTGTAACGATACCCTTCCCTTCGGTCACGTTCTTCATCGTGTGGTTGGCACGACGTGGGAAAAGCGACGGTATTCGTGGTGACAACAACAGGGTCCCCGGCGAGGGTGATCGGTGGTGCATAGGCGGAAGGACAGAACGTGCATGAAGAGCGATCACTTGGAACGAGCTGGACCTGGGATTCAATGGTGAATGGGCTTGGAGAGAGCTTGCCGTGGGAGGGTGACTGCAAAGGTAAGTAAGAGTACACGCAAAGCCAACAATATTCGTTGACGCATCGTCGCGCAACTGAGACATTCTTTAACAGTTAATAGTTGCATGAACTTGAAGTAGAAAAACAAACTGTAACAACTGTAACTGGCCTGATGATATAGTAGGGTTTCGAGTCCGCGAATCGCGCCGCCATCACAACTCGCCCTTTTTTTTTTTTTTTTTGAATTTAGTTTATTGTCCTTAACCGTGTGGCTACCAGACAGGCTACATAGTAGAACTACGTTGCAAAGTAAAACGGGAATGGTATGAAGGGGTTTTAAAAACAAGGGAGGGCTTTATGCCGTATATAAAAAGGGGGATTGTATAAGAAGGAAAAGGCCTCGGCGCCGATACGGTCGACCGAGATACATACCGTTCAAGGAGGGTCAGGTCTCGGGGGAAGGGGTCGAAGGAGGCGGTTGGACGCGCGGAGGAATTCTCCTAATTTGCGTCCGCCATCGAAGGTGCCAAAGATAAAGTCGAAGTTGACGCGTTGGCCAAAAATCCGACGACGAGGAGAGGTGAGGAGGGGGCAGTGGACTAGGACGTGTGACACCGTATTTAGATGGAGGCGAGGTGGGGGGGAGGTGCGCCTGTGGCGTGGAAGGTGTGATCGGTGAGGAGGATGTGGTGAACGAGGTGGTGGATGGGGAGATGGGGTTGGAAGATCCGGTCGGAGGAACTCGGACATGAGGCGTTCATAGCCTTCGTCGGAGCCCTCCCGGATTAGGCTTCGTGGTGGTGCATGGGGTTGGTCGGGGTGGTTGCATGGACAGACGTTGTTGTCGTCGGCATTTGGTCGGAAGCGCTCCGAGTATTCTTTGAAGAAACCGTGCCGGAGGGCGATTTGGAGGCAGGCGGAGGCGGCGCGGCGGTCTTTGAGGGATAGTGCGCCCCACACACCTCGCTCTTGTTACGCGCGCTCCGAACCTCCGACCCAAAATAGGGAAAAAACGTTACCCTGGGCGCGTGTCCTCTTATCTCTCTTCATCTCATGGCAACTCGCATAGTCTCTTGGAGTGGCGACGAGCACATCGGCTCGCCGAATCTTTCGAAAACACCCTCAGTTATCTCCGTTGATTCCATTCTCTCTGACAAACCCGAGGCCTCTCCGAGTGACCAGGGTGCTCCCTATATGCCCGAGTCACAACCCACGCATACGGCTTCCCAAGTAATCGGGCCAAATACGATCAGGACATCGACATCGACATCGACTACTATATACCCGGGGACTGATGCTGCCAACCATGATGGTTCATTCATGCAACACAACAAATACTTCTTCAAAGATGGAAACGTCACATTTTTGGTGCGACATGTTCAGCCATGAAAGTCATATGCGAGCAGATTCATTGGTTAGACTGTGTATAGGTTGATAACGTCCTGTATTGTGTCCACCGATATTTCTTCTCGTGACTCGACATACTTCTCCATCCGATTTGACCAGCTCGACATCCGTGATCACGAGCTCCTTCCTACCATCATATCACTAGGAGACATCGAACGCAAAGACTTTGATGCCTTCCTTTCCATACTTTATCCCGAGTAAGGTTTCTAGTCCATTGTTTATCACCTTACTTATCGGGGCGTATCTGCGGGTAGGGATTTCGTAGAAAATCACTTCTCCTACGAAGAGTGGAAGTCTGTGCTTCATCTCTCAACTCGTTGGGGCTTCGCTTCGATCCGCAGGCTAGCACTTGGCTCTATCAAGCCTCCGACGCCTCACGATCGTCTCCTACTTGCACGCACTTATTCAATCGACGACTGGGTTGTTCCTGCGTTATCCGCGTTGTGCGAAAGAACAACACCTCTCTCCCTATCTGAAGCTCGGCAGATGAGTATCGAGGATGTGGTGCTTGTGTCCACTGTTCGGGAGGATATCCGGAGTCACGCGCTTCAAGTTGATTTGGCTGAAATTCCACTCCGGGTCGAAGCCGAGCAACTTGGTGCTCTTGGTCTTGACATACCCATCCATCTACGCTTTCCGAAGCGCGAAGCACCATCGACTGTGGGTCTGAAACGAGTGATCTCTCACGAAGGTGATGACGAACTTTCAGTGAGTCCTAGTTGCCGTCCGTTTTGGAGAATCGGTCGACGATGGAATTGACGAACGTTTGCAGGCAGAGGAAGGGGCACCAGGAAATATGAGCGTGTTGAAAGGAGAACCAGTACGGCTCGTGAAGAACAGCCGGGGAGAAGTGGCAGAGACGCACATTGTCAAGAAAGGCAAAGAAGCATTGATGATGGATAACATAGGGAAACAACGGGGTGACCCCGAGGAGGACAACAACGGTGTAGCAATCGGTACGTCCACGCCCAACTCCAAACCTCCAGCTACCCCCACCAATGAGAAACTGGCAGGTGTACCCCCGGTAACGGGTGGGCCAGGGTCTGCTGCATCACTAGTGCTTCCTTTCTACCCTGTGGGAAGAGAGATCTCCTTGCCATTCGGCCGGTTGCTTCCTAAATGCTACCGGTGCAGTTGCAACGCTTTGATTGCCTGGAGTCATAGCTCCGATTCTACGCGAAACGGTTTCATGTGCTTGGACCATGGTCTTCAAGGGAATTCGGCTACTCGAGACCTGGTCCTGAAGCAGAACCCCCCTTACCAATACAGTTTCATCTCCCCAGAGCATGCGGCTGCCATTCGGGCATTCCTTGCTTAAGTGTGGCCGTTAAGGCCTGAACACTATCCTCCAGTAGCTGTAGGGAAAGACAAACTACGAGAAAGGAGGGCATGTGTGCAGTCACGGATTATCAAGTAGATCATTTGGGTATAAGAATGAAGATTAACGAATGTCATCACTGATTCATGATCACCATTGGCACCCATAGGATCGTTGTGTAACTCGGTGGTTCCATGGAGACGCGTGAGCAGTGAAGAAGGAAGAGGGGAGTCATTTTGGCGCGCTGAGGGAAGAAATAAAGAGATGGGCGATCAACACGAGCAAACATGTTGTGTTTGTCACAAAGCTAGAACGTACATTTCCACGAGGTGGTAGCCTGGTCTCTGAATGTAGACCGAGTACTGTATCACGACGGGCAAGAATGGATAAGCCAGGTCTGCTTATAGTCTGCTTATAGTCCAATTAATGTCTAATAATTATAAGTACAGTTACCTTATTTTAAATAAGAACAGTCAAACAATTAGAAATTAAATGACCACTTAGAAGAGTGCTGATTATATGATAAAATATTTAAAATAAACTGCATGTTGCAGGCTTGGAAAAACCATTTAGCCCGGGGAAAAACTATTGAGCCTGAAGGGTTTTTCCGATCTCCCTCTAATTTTTAATTGTTCAAGTATTCTTATTTAAAATAAGGTAACTGTAC
>Ga0307512_10001021_pt1 | contig 41073 bp, 32 predicted proteins | sample 14_EM_MG_FD_200267 | JGI IMG/M metagenome (GOLD analysis project Ga0307512, IMG submission 200267) | Populus trichocarpa ectomycorrhiza microbial communities from riparian zone in the Pacific Northwest, United States - 14_EM | ecosystem: Host-associated > Plants > Roots > Unclassified | place...
GAAGCAACCATCTAGCCTGAATTCGGAAATCCAAGCAGACGCTTTCGCAGCTGGCTTGGAGGAGACTCACCAAACCCTCCGTAAGAACTTGCAGGAGGCTCAGGCTGATCAGACGAAATACACCGGCGGCAAAGAGGTTGTTTTCGAGGTTGGAGATAAGGTCTGGCTTTCAACATGGCACTTCCGGACGACAAGACCGTCAAAGAAGTTGGATTACAAACGGACAGGACCGTACACGGTAAGTAAGGTCATCAATAAGAATGCTTACAAATTAGACCTTGCGTATACAATCCGGAAGCACAACGTTTTCCACGTCTCTTTGCTCGACTGCTATACACCTCCTACCGCCGGCCAGCCGCCATCTGAACCGCAGCCGACAGTCGTCGACCACTCTGACGAATGGGAAGTCGACCGGATCCTCAACTCTAAGCGGCGCTACCGGAAGCTCCAGTATCTCGTATAATGGGCGGGTTACAGTTACGTATGAACTAGCTGGGAACCTGCGGAGAATCTCGGGAATGCGCAGGAATTGGTTGATGAGTTTCACCGAGAGCATCCGAGGAAGCCTCAACGATGATTGGACTTGGAGGAGTGGGATTAGATGTTTTCTATGGGGTTTTACTTTTCTTATGGATCTCGGGCCGGTATAAATGGCGTTGGCACGGGTTTTTACCACCTACCACTGGAGGTGGAGTTTCCCCATGCACCGAATCCGCCGTGAGGCTGCTCATAGAGCACTGATCGGTTGTGGGACTTATTAAGTCGTGCGGAGGCGTACGCATTGGTTTTGTTTCTTTTCGTATGAGGTTTCTCTTATTTATATACGTATGTGGCAGCCCAGGGGGTCTGCTCCTAAAGGGAGGGATGATGTAATGGCAGTCATGATTAGGTTCTCGGCAATGGCACGGATGTGTCCCGGGCCGGGTAACCGCAACATTATATAGACGACTCGCGATCTCTCTGAGATCGCCAGCGATAATCTTACCTATCAACTACTCTATTATATCACCACATCCACGTGTGCAACCGTATCTTCTCATATACTCTCATACACGGCCATATACGGATATATGGCCTTACACTCTGATGCAATGGCCAATTGGTCCAACTGAATGACGTTCCATGACAATTGTGATATAGCACTATTAGACAACTTGCCAGTGCATATTACACCAACAGAGAGCAAATGGAGGGTGAAATATCAACATTGAAGTTATGATCTCGATACCATTACATTGATTTGATACGGATGGTACATATCAGGGAGAGTAACTCATTAAAACCACTGAATCCTAATTAATATTTTATAATAGCACTCAGTGAATGGTGCATGTCAGAAGAGAAAATAATACGTCGAAACTACTTATCCATGAACATGACTGCCTAACAGATCTGTTGCAATTTGAGTGTGGTATTGTGTGTGTTAGGGGGATCCTTAGATACTAATTACTAGTACTTCTACAGCCCAGGATCCTGTTCTCTTCTAAGATTACTCAACAATCTGATCTCGATTTTTAATTATCTTGGGTTGACAATTGACTGGCACCATTTTTTAGCGTTTATCCTAGCTTGCCTTGTTTGACATTGCTTTGATTGTTTCTTGGTTTGGGGTAAAGGATTAGCTCATTCTTTCCTAGTCCATCTCAAGGGTTACTGGTATAGTTTTGTGTATTGGATTGTTATTGATGGTCAGATGACCTTGAAGATTAAATCACCGAAACTTGACCAACATGGGGATTTCTAGAAATATCTCGTCGAGTTTTATAAATTCCACTTTCTCCGATAGCTGATCTTAATGCCAGGTTATCAATCAGGATTATTAATCTTTGTTGTAATCCTAATAACAATTCAAACCACCACACTCACTGTACAGTGAAGATGTAGTAATGTGTGTGACAAAGAGATATAATTTGTTCTAAGGAGTATACGATTACATCTGACTTATTTTCAAACAAAATACTCACCTCGGGTGTGGGGCTGCCACTATGATGGTAATAGATTTTGTATATATAATAATAGATATAGGTATCATAAAAACACAATAATTTTTTAGGTTCTTCTTCACTTGTAAGTTTTGGACTTTTCTCTGCAAGCCATTATCCTTTCATTGCTGGAACAAAGTGATATCATTATAGTCATGTTCGAGGGTGTGTATTCTTATTGCACATACTGCCACTGTATCATTCTGCAGCTCATGATAACTGCTATTGCAATCGCGACTTACATTCTTCTGAATATAATCTATGATAGATTGCCACACATCCTTTTGGTTAGCGTGTATGAACAATGTGATTTTAATGTGTTGCGCTCCTGAATAATTGTCAGGCCATCAATTATTTTAAACCATACCACCTCAACGTATCAGATAATGAAATCAAATTGGACATCATATTTGCCGTTTGCATTTAGTAGTTGGAACATCATCAACTTGGCACGTAACTCTGTGTAATCGCAATTTAACTGTGTTTTGTCTGCAAGATTGCTTTAATTGCACAGTGATAAATGCCTTGCCCAGTTGCCTGATTGGCAGTGTGTCAGAGCTGTAATCAGCAACGATCTGATACTCTGCCAACGTAGATTATGCGACGCTGCTATGATGTTGCAATGCATCTGGTATTAACTCAAAGATCCAGTTTGCTTCAGGCCAGTTGTCTTGAGCCAATTTCATTGATCCCTCAGACCCTGCATGCTTAGATCTTGACCTTGCGTAGACCGGGGTGTGACAGAATGCCTCTCACCGTTTTTCATGTGACATTGCTGATCCATTGTAATTGCATATTGGGTTTTCGTCTGCTGCACAGGTAATTCTGCATTATCGCAACTTAACTCTCGGTTGTTTCACTTGATAAGGTATAGTATGTGTGGCCAACAATTATGTGCACTGCTGTACGTTTTTAACTCCCCGGTTATCGCGACATAATTGGGTCTTGATATTTGAATCTCCTAGGGCCACCATAATCGTCACTAATTGATCGACCTGGGAATCAAGTGTAAACCCGCTCCGATTCACTTGATGGACAACTGTTAAGGGTTCTCCTTTTGCAGCGGTAATGATTCATGTTTGAACAAACCAAGTACATTTGACAGATCTTTTACGATGCTCATATGCAAAATGCCTACTTCTGACTACATATACATGTTTGTCAGTCAAGTGGACCTTAGCAGGTTTAAACTTGAGCCGCGTGCCAATCACATAATGAGGACTACAGTCGCTGTAGCGGATTCAACTATGATGATGCAATTATGTCGCCATAACTGGGCAGTGAAAAATCTTCCGGATTGTGCATAATTAGTGGCCACACCTATTAAACCTTGTCTAGTGGGACAATACATATTTAAGTTGCGATTATGCAGAAATACGCATACAGCAGACGTTATTGCAATATGCGAGTATGTGGGATCTGCGGGTTTGTATGCTAAGCAGTTAGAGGACCAGTGGCACTCCCCGGTCATCGGAAGGTCGAGACCTATGGATGCAGTGTCTTAAGGATTAATGCCATTGGCTGAAGATAGGAAGCCAGAAGCAAACCGCCATATTGAGTTAAGACAGTATGCATTACAACGTCATACTCGTATAGAATACTTCGTTGACGTGTCAGTATCTACTCTAGTGGAGTATTGGTTGGTCGCCGATTAAATCTCTGACGCAATGCCGAATAGCCAAATTCAAAGGTGATGCAATTAATGGTGAAGAGCTATCAATAATATATTGCAATAAGCACTGATAAGACTAAGGTTGTCAGATGTTCCAGCTACTGAACAAATGGGAAGCAAGATATCAACCATGAGATTATGAGCTGCCATTATTTGCCTTAGATATCATGACCACGAGGATAGCCCAATAGGGGACGTAACATTTAAATATCACTCTTGCATGAACACGATACGCAGGGGGAATTCGTTGCGATAAGCTATCTAGCAAGAATGGTGTCCTTACAGAAATCCAAAGCCAAACTTCAGATAAGGAACCGATTATAAAAAGCTTACTTTGTCTCTGACGATGAGAAAAACAAGCTCTAGCAGCAATCCACAGTCAGATATTACCAGCGAAGAACACCTTAATATATTATTAAGAACTCTATCTACTATTCATAATTGATTCTGTATTCTCATTTCGTGAATATGCCTAATATGTGTTATCGAGACCAACAGATTCTCACTACGCACACCAGCGGGTCGTGGCAACTTTCGGCGATCTCATTATATAATACAAAACGTGGGGTTTAACCCACATCTCCAATGCACTTTTGTACTCGGCCATTTTCAAAGGGGTAGGATATGCGGTGCACAGGTTCAGCACTACCAGCGCGTTGCCTTATGAAGAGTGGTCCGAAGAGCGACCTTGGACCGAATAGGAAGAGGTGTAAGCTCTAATTCTCAGAAAATAAGTGATAGAGTCTGGGAAGACGAGGAAATTGGGACAAGGAGATAGGCGGCTGTATTTTGGCTAATAAATGTTGCATTGATTATTGGGACTTAAAATACCCCTGTAACAGTATAATATTTAAAGACTCCACTTAGATGAACGATTGTCAGGATTGCCAACAAAGGTACTGTTGCATTATTAAAGGAGAAAGATTCTGCAATCATAACTGCAGCAGAATCAACTGTTATTGCATTAGGTGCACTATAGAAAGAAGCGTACGAGATACCAAACAGGAACAGTGCTGGTTGTGCAATCATGCCGGCAGTTGCTATATTTCGGGAGGAACTGGACAGTTCCAGGGACAGAATTTATATCGAATTTCTAGAATCTGTCAACCACATTGCCCAACGGCACAGTGCAAGTGCATAATTTATCAAGAACATCACGAAGTATCAAGATACGAACCGGACATGTTAACTATACAAATTTACCATCCATCATTTACGGTTAGAAATGGCTACCCCGAGGCGCAGGCTTAAATTGTTGAGCGGGAGCTCAGTCCTGAAACTGTCCAGGGTCGAGAAGAGGAGCTCAGACATGTCTCCAGCAGCTCAGGAGATCCCGGCATCGTGCTGACAGTATCAGGTGAGGCTGAAAGCAGCAGCAGCACAGATCCAACTCATACGTGTTACGTTTGTAACAACACCTTAATAATATACTTAGCACTTCTCGTAATTACTTAGTGCGTACGGCCGTAGACCGTATTTCTAAATTTCCTCAGGGCTGGATGAATGTCATTCCTTCTGAGGCTCAGATCATGCCTGAGAATAACCTGCAGTTCCCTTATTCAACATAATGGGCCTTATACAATCCCTAACTCTGTGACTGCCTTTCCTGTCGCTTGGCCAGGCACAATGTAGGCACTCGCCTGTCGACTTCCTCCTTGCTAATTTGTCTGAATCGATTCCTTCAGTTGAGGAATGATCTTTTCCCTTTTTCTTTTCTGTTGGAATTTTCTTCTTAGACCTCAACGGGTTGATACGTCCAGTCCTCGTCTTCCCTGTGGACTTGAGATTGCCAAGGTCCCGCAATCGCTTCGAATTTCATAAATATTCCTCACACTCTCTCTGAACTGTATCTCGATTATCTAGCTCAGATCCTAGCGAGTCGGCTCGTGAAGGGGATTTAGTATCGCACCGAACCTCCCGTGCAGTGGTTACTAGCGGTTCTCGCTTGAATTCTCGACCATTAAGATTATCGAGATGGTTAATAAATACCTGCTCAAGGCCAATAATCGATGGCAGCAACCAGACGCACTGAGCTACAATGATTTGCTAAGTGCTTCTAGCGTAGGATAGAATCTTCCCAAGGGCGTACACAGTAACGTCGTCTTCATTCTCGAAGGTGATAGTCATGCGTAAACAATGCTTCCAAGTCTGGCTTCCGCAAGGGTGCAGAGCTGCCGCTACAGAAAGCTAACGGTTTCTAGATATAGGTATAATAGGTATAGGTATCATAAAAACGCAACAATAAATAAGAATATTTCTCCGCTGGTAGGTATTGTTCACTAGCTGTTCGAGCTTGTCTTTTTCATTGTTGGAACAATGTGATCTCTTCATATTCTCTCGGAACCCTCTCCAGACAATGATTTGAACCCTCAATGATAGCCATGGTACATTCATTTTACATTCAATAAATGCACCAGGTAGAGGCCTCCGCGCATCCGTATGGTTATTGTGTTCATTCATGATATCATATCGGCTCATAAATCAGACCATACCTTCAACTTGGACATATCGCAATCATATATTTAATTTTGGCAGTTGGAACGACCCACTCAATGGTGAACACGTCTGTTAGTTTATTATCTCCTTTGAGATTAATAACTCATAGTCTTACGGCGGTTACTATATCCACTGCTATGCCAACGTAGACCTTATGAGTGTTAATCATAGGGCCGAGGGCCGCTGATCAATTATTACGAGACCTGCTCAAACTAGTCAAAGAATGATGCCCCCTTTTGGCTAATCGCCAATGCCAAATCCCTCAGTCATATGTGCTTAGGTTTTTCCCATAACCCGGACGTGCCTGTTAGGGGTTCTCCCTTAATAGAGTATATGTAACCTGGGATAACCAATGATGGGTACTTGTCAGGTAAACCCTCGGGCTACCTGACATGCACAACGCCTGCCCTAGGTATCCACAGAACTTTCAGTCATGATTACCTTTAGTGGGGTATTAGTGGTACTCGTCTCGATTGAATAAGCCTCAGCTTAGCAGATTCATTTTTGATGATGCAGCAACACTGCCAGATCAAATGGAACTTGCTCCAGCTGAGCGTGTTGTTTTCAACCAGATTCATTTCGAGACACTAGCGGGATTATGTCTGATCGGATAGAGCAACGGAGTTCGCCCCGCAAACACGGCAGTTGTTAGCCTAAGCTATTATGTGGGATTGTAAGACCGGCTGTCTTGTGTGACGTCGGCGCACTGGGCACTCCCCGGCCAAAGGGAATAGTTCCGGCCTGAGCTGGGTGTGACTGAGGAATAATGACAGTGGCTGTTGATACAAGGCAAGGAGCAACCCCACACCTTGGTTTGTGTCGGAACGGCCACTGCAATGCTGTGTGCGTGTCATTTAATCTACATCGGCATAGTAGTGGTTGGCTGCCATGTAAACCTATGATGGAATCATACTACAGTATTGATTTGCTCGAAGAAATCTGTGCACTATGTCGGCAGCATTCCCGCTTACCGAACCATACAAGTGTGAGATTTCCAAGTTGAAGTTATGACCTGATATATGATATCGTGCAGGTATGACCTGATCCTTATCAGGAGTGTAACACTTTAATACCTCACGTGCCTGAACAAGATAACCTTGGGGATCCGTGGCAATCTCTACCATGCGCATTCAAGTGCCGACTTGCATTAACATGCCTGCGGACGATAAACAATGTAAGACGCAAAGCAGGTTGCTATCAGAATCATGGAAAGGAAATATGGGTGCGCATGCATAACATCCCGATAAACTTTCTATCAAGAGGTCACATCGTTCCGACAATGAGAAGGACAAGCTTTAGCAGCGAAACAGTCAGCGATACCTACCAGCGAAGAACGATCTGAAATATTATTGTGTTTTTGTGATACATATATCTACCTATTATTGTATAAAATCTAATAGCTTTCGGTAGCCGCAGCCCTGCACCGATAAGTACTATCTTACGAATGACATTTACCTTAGAAAATGATAACAATGTAATCGTACACGCCTTGGAGAAAATTATATCCTACGCCAGAAATACTCAGTATATTCTCCTGGCACAAAGCGTGTGGTGGATATCATCGATTATAGGACTACAGGAAGGATTGATCAGACATATCGACAACATCAAGGCTCAACGAAGCGTTCTGGGAATCGAAGTCCCCGCGGAAGTATCAAGGGGTACCAATATTGAAAGAACGAATATCCATCCTCAGAGTGTGTTGAGGATCGATACTTCCAATAGTAGTCATTGTCATTCGGAGGCTGGAATTGCAAGTGCCTCGGAACACATTATTCATAAGGAAGTAATCGAGAAGTGCGAGTTATTCCTGGAACAGTCTAAACAGGAAAGGAAAGCTTTTGGCCGAAATACACCATTAGCTAGTAGAGCTATTCAAAAGAAGATTAAGCCAATTACAATCTTCTGAACTCAGACTCAAGGAATCGATGGTTCTGAGCTATGAAGAAGAAAGGCAGCCAGAGAGTGTCAGCACTGCGCGTGGCCACCGGATAGGAAAGGAAGTCATAAGGCTCTGGATTGCTCATGAGGGAAACAATTAGAGAAAGGAACCGCACTTTTCCCAAGGAAAAGAAGTTAAAATAGGATCTAGGGCTGTACATAAGTACCTGTACTTAGTATTAAAGTACCCCCCTAACAGTGCCCTGCAATCGAAGAGGCTCAAACAAACCAGAAAGCCATTTTGCTTGCACGACTGCCATGCATATTCATGCGACCGCATAGTATCTAGGAATGAATCTGGTGAAAACAACATGCTCGGCAGGGCACAGTCCTTTCGATCTGGCTAGTTGCTGCATCATCGAATCAGCTGCCGCAGCACTTGCTTTCGATGAATCCGCTAAGCCTGAGGCTTATCCAATCGAGATGTGACTAGCATACCCCCGCTAAAGGGCATACCGCATGGTAACTAGGTACCATTACACTGATGGAGAGAACCCCTAACAGTCTCAGAGGATGCGGAGTGTCAACTGAAATGCATCAATGTCAGGAGAGTGTCGGACCCTAGGAGGGTATTCCTGCCGGCCTTCTCAGTAACTGGGAGCGCCAACGTCGATCCCGGGTGCACCAGGGAGCGCCGGAGAAAACCCTCAGAGCGCCAGCATCATGTCTGGGAGCACCTCGAATCCCAGTAGAGAAGTCTGGGAAAAACAACATCTTCTTCCGGAACGCTGCTAGTGCACCTAGAAATCATAGCTGATACTCATCGTTCAACGATTGTTAAAACTCATGTATTCAGTTTGTATTCTCAACTATGAATCTATGTATCTACATAGCTACCCATCTACACACGGTAAATCTGGACAGGCTGCAGGCGGTGCGTGAGAGCAATTCAAGGTGGGCCGAAATTTGACAATCGAGTGACCTCAGAGATACACTGCAAGGCCATGATCGAGAGTGTTTGGAGATGCACTTGGAGGCGGTAATCGACCGTATGTGCACAGACACTTGGAGGCAGTGTTTAAGTCAACAGAGAGATGCGCCCGGAGATCGCTATCAAGCGAAGTTGTACATGCACTTGAAGGCCATGATCGAGCAAATTTGGAGATGCACTTGGAGGCTATGATGGAGCGAGTTTGCAGATGCAATTGGAGGCCGTAATCGAGTGACTTTGGAGATGCACTTGAAGGCGATGATTGTGCAAAGTTGGAGGTCGTAATCGTGCAATTTTGGAGATAAACTTGGAGGTCGTGATCGAGCGAGATTGGACGAGTGCTGAAGCGCCGGTCAATGGACAGCGCACCGGTTGCTGAGGCTCACTTCATCAGGTACTTGACTTGCAATTGTGGGCAAGTGACAAGGTGACTTTACCTTGGAGCTCTCATGGCGAGCTAGCTGATGGCAGTCGATCATGAAAGGAGGCATGCCGTAAGCTGAAGCTACATTAAGCGGTCAATTTGTAATGATGAGAAAGAAACGAAGACCAACAATCTATGGTGTATGCTGTACTCAGTGTATGTTGTACTCGATGAATGCAGCACTCGGTGTTAACGCATGATCATGGCACAGGCAGATAGAGAGGGATGACTAAACTTTTTGTTCCGCGATGATTGGAGAGGTGTGGACAAGGAAGAGAGATGGGGCATGAAGACGAGAACAATGTGGAGGATACGATCGGATATGACAAATCAGGGGCACCACTTGACTGATTTGGTTGGGAAGACATCGTTTCGGTGTAATTACACACTGCATCGGGACTCGTACCTTGCATATCGGGAATTGTAAATTGACTTGCACATGTTATTCAGTACTTTGCAGTTTCGCATGATGATTTACCACATCTCTCTCTTTCTCGTCCTCAACTCCACAATCACCTAAGAATACACAGTTAAGTCATCCCTCCCCGTCTCTCCATACCATGATCAAGAGATAACACCGAGTACAGCGCAGACTGAGTACTGCATACACTGCGTACTGCATCATCCCATGATTGACTGTCTCCCATGCCCAGCCAGTATCTTAGCTCTCAGCGGACCATGTCGAACTTAATTCCCTAAATTCTCACCATTAGGAGGTAACCAATGAATTGAGGATCAGCTACCGTCGCACCTCGCTACCGATCTACTGCCTGCAGATCGACCACCTACACATTCTCCTCCAATCTAGATCGATCATGGCCTCCATTTGCATCACCAAAGTCGCTTGATCATGGCTTCCAAGTGCATCACTGAGTTACAGCATCTTGGCCCGCAAGTGCACCTCTATACTTGCTCGATGATGGCCTCCAAGTGCATCTCTGAGTTCAACTTGATCTGGGCCTCCAAGTGCATCTCTCAGGGACTCGATCTCGGCCTCCAAATGCATCACCGAACTCGCTCAATCACGGCCTCCAAGTGCATCTCTGAGTAACACGATGTCAGCCAGCAAGTGCATCTCCAAACTTGCTCGGTCACGGCCTCCGAGTGCATCTCTGGGTTACTCGAACACAGCCGCTCAGTGCATCTCGAAACTCGCTCGATCACGACCTCCATGTTCATCTCTGAGTTACATGAACTCGCTCTCCAAGTGTCTCTCCAAACTCGCTCGGTTCCGGCCTCCAAGTGCATCTCTGAGTTCAACTTGAATACTGCCTGCAAGTGCATCTCTGAGTTCAACTTGATCTCGGGCACCAAGTGCATCTCTAAGTTACGTGATCTCGGCCTCCAAATGCTTCTCCAAACTCGCTCGGTCATGCCCTCCAACTGCATCTCTGAGTTCAACTCGATCTCAGCCGCCAAGTACAGCACCTCACTGACTCTAGCTTTGTCTCCAAGTACATTTCCGAGGTCACATGATCACGGTCTCCCAGTGCATCACTAAATTCTCTCAATCAGAGTCTGCAGGTGCTCCTGTGATTTCACTCCTGTTCCGTCTGCAGCCAGATTGGCCGAATATATATATATAGAGAGACTTTGATAGATAATACATGCCATATTATAATGTAGCGAATCTTGTGACTATAACAAAGACAAATCTGATACACCAAATGCCTTCTGGTTATGGAACCCTAAGAACCACTGCTGTGAGAAGTACGGCACTATGTCTCCTCCAGAGCTGCGCAGATGTCTCAAGCTGCTCTTGAAGTCTCTGCTGCTCGAAAATTTGAATATCCTATCAGCCAAATCTTGTCACATCTTGAATGCACCTCCATAACTGGAGGTGCTTCCAGGAGCACCTGAGAATGCTCTTTCAGAGTCTGAGAGCATTTGGCATACCTCCAGGGGGACCTGGGAGCATCTGGAATCACTTGGAAGCACCGGTGAGGTCTACTGGAGTGTCTGGACAGTTAGCGTGTGGCTTCCGGACCGATTTACATTGTGCCGATGCAACATAGAACTTCGCACGTCAGCTCATATCGAATACGACTCTAATATTACAATGCATACCAACTGAAAGCATCGAGCTGGAACGCTTCAGGCCTCATTTCATCCGCCCATGTCATAATTCCCTCAGTTATGTCATGAGTAGCCCCAGTGAAATCTCGCTGACTGGGTAGTACACTGGGAGTTCGTACAGCAGAAGGTAACAAGCTCGAAGACCCATGTACTTGCACATTGTGTATCAACTGCTGTGGCAGTGTATCAGAGTGATCACCAGTCCAATCAGACATGACCCGCTAGTATTAGAGAATGTGAATGTGGTTCAAAGTTAGGTGCATGGCTGGTACCAGGGGAGTAATATCAGCTATGTATAGATACTTGGTACGGCCCTAGACCATATTATTAATATATGTATATACTGTATCCATAGGTGTGGCCTGTAACTGATTCCGCTGTTTCTTAGTTAAAGGCCTAAAAGAAACCTTGCCAGATATGGTTTTATGTAAGCAGGCAGGCTTATTCTTCTGACTAAAAAGCCCATCGTTCTTTCCTTCACTACTGAAAGAAATTCTTAGTCTGGTTGAGAACCGAGTCTAATACTTCTGGCTCAGAATCACCACCACTGGCATGTAGGTTCTGAATCTGCGTGACTCTTTCTGGATGTATACAGCCTCACCCAATCAGCTGATTTTCTTCAAAGTTGAATGACTACCGGGGGAGAGCTTCCATCTCCCTTATATGATTCGACTTATTTCTAAGTTTATTGGTTCTTGAATCCTCTTGTAAATCCCCTGCAATCAACGAAACTTCTCGTTCCACAATATTGGCTTCTATCCTAATGTTCCCAATATTCGTAACCAAACACTGTTGTAACCCGATAATTGAGGATAGCCACCAAACACACTTTGGCACAAAGATTTAGCTATTACTGAGGTGAAGGATTGGATCTTCTCTCAAGCATATACAATAATCCTGTTATTGTTCTCACACGTAATAGCCCTTCAGGGAGTCCTCATCCAAGGTGCGGGGCTGCTGCTACAGAAAGCTAATAGATTCTTTATAATAATAATAGATATAGGTATCATAAAAACTCAATAATAAATAAAGGTCTTCTTTTGCTGGTAGGTATCATGCCGGTTTCGCAGCTAGAGCGTATTCTTCTGATCCCCTGAACAATGCAACGTCATATATAAAAGCTTCTCGGGATGTTACACATGTACACCCATATTTCACCTTCCATGATTTTCGATTGTAATGTGCTTCTGCGTCTTACAGTCTAATTGAATGCGCCTAGTACAGATTGCCACGCATATTAAAGGTTATCGTGTTTATGCAGGTAAAGAATTAAAGCGTTATGCTCCTGATAAGAATCAGGCGACACCTGCAAGATATCATATGTCAGATTATATCTTCAACTTGAACATTTCGCTCTCATATGGTTCAGCGATTGGTACATTTATCCATACTTGGTCGGAAAGTGGTTCCCGCAGATGAATAGTATAGTATCAATTCGTCATAGATTCAATTGGCAACAAACCAATAGTATGCCAATGTAGATTAAATGACACATAAGCTTGTATGCCATGACAAGTCGTACTGAGGCAGTTGCCATTCCATCATAAATCAATATGCCAGGATGCTCCAGGCCTCATATTATCAGCCAATGTCAGAATCTCTCTGTTACCCCATGCCTAGGCTGAGACGTTTCTCTTTGGCTGGGGAGTGCCAAAGATGTACCGCTCTTACATAGGATTGTCTTGAGATCCCATGTACTTGCATATTGGCTAATGGCTGGGTAGTCTGTGGGAGAACCCGATCAGACAAATCCCACAAGTATCTGGTTTGTTAATCTGGTTGAATACAACATGCTCGGCAGAATTGTACCCTTTGGATCTGACAGGGATATTGCATCCTGAAATAAGCTGCCGCAGCGTATGTGTTGATGAATCCGCCCAGCCTCTGCTTACTCGTCAGATTTTCATGTTCCCAGAAAACCTGCCCTGGGTTAGGGTTGTTGCATTTCCGGGAACATGAAAATCTGACGAGTATTCAATCGGGATGTTTCCCACTCATCCACTGCCAACGGTGATCATGACTGCCCAGTTTGGAGATGCTCCGCAGGGTAGGTGTTATGCATATCACTTGACTGAAATCACCTGCGATGTAACCCTTGAGTTATTCCAGAACCAGTGACACTGTTAGATGAAAACCCCTAACAAAGGATTCATAAACAGTCACGAGAGCATATTTGAAAACCATCTGGAAATATTCTGGGTTTCCGGAAGATGTGGTATCAGATAGAACTGGAATATTCACAGGAGAATTCTGTACGGATGTGTATAGTAATCTAGCATTGAAACGTAGTATGACCATGCCACATCAGCTGCAAACACACTGGCAAATGGGAGAATCAATCTAGGATTTGAGGCCTATTTACTGTCGCATTGCAATCATAAACAGAATGATTCAGGGTTACCGGTAGCAATGGCTGTGTACGCATATTCCCACTTCAAACTGACTGAAACTAAGATATCACCGTTTTATGCGACGTATAGGTTGAATTCAAGCACATATGGGCAGGTTAAATGTGGTTCAAATATCTTGCATTAGATATAAATGGACATTATATCAACTCACTCCATTCGAAGTCGCGTAACCAGCTTCCCCAATCAATTGACAGAAGGACAACATAATACGAGCAGATCAGTATGTCCATGAAACAATTCAAGAAAGGAGAGCAGGAGATCCGTGACGGATGGAATATTCCAGCAAAGAATAGATGCAAGACATTGGAAGATAAGATGTATGGGCCTTTTGAAATATTATCAGTTGGAAGCAATTAACACTACTGCAAGTCATAGTTACTGGAGTCATGCAGAGTTCATTGGACCTGTAACATTTCCCAACTAGAACAATATCTAGCAAAACTCCCACAGAAACAAGCCATCAACAGAGAGCCTGACAATGCAGATTGGAAAGTGGAATGGACTATTGCCAGCGGACCATCCAATGATGATTGTCCAAAGCATGTATTTTTGGTTAAATAGGAATGCTATTCAATTGATGAAGATATATGGGAAATGTATGAAAATGTGTTGGAATGATGAGTGTTATTGTTGAAAATTCAATTTCTTAAGAATCGATCAATTGAAAGAGACAAACATTATGGAAAAACAAAATTAAAGATGTTTGATTACTTTTAGTATTCTTCGAATTTAATCTTTCGTATTCGAGAGGTATCATTTCCTTTTATACATTTCATGCCGGAGCACCATTCTGGTTACCAGTTCTGGACAATGGGGTGATATTATGAGTTTTCCAATAACAGCGATAATGGTACTTGCGATAGTCAAATTGAATACATGTCATGGAGGTACTCTGGATCAAGTGAAGTGATATGGAAAACATGTCTTCACGATGTGGCAAGTAAGCCTCCCATCTGTGCATTAGTGGGGATAGATAGGAATTGTGTGTTGATTGGATCAGCAAGTTTGATTGCCTAGTGGATTCGCTTAGGATGATGCAGTTATGGTGCCATAGCGTGGGAGCTTGCTCCAGCTGTTAGGGGGTTTCTTCTAACAGTGTCTATGCTTCTGGAATAACTCAAGGGTTACATGTCACGTGATTTGGGTCATGTGATATGCATATCAGCAACCCTGGGGAGCATCTCCAAACTAGGCAGTCATGATTGACTTTACCGCGGTATGAGTGGGACCCATCTGGTTTGGATAAGCTGAGGCTGAGCGGATTCCTTGAATCATACACTGCGGAAGCTGATTTAATGATACAACAACTGTACCAGTTTCTTCCAAGGACGAGTTCCTTCTTTCCTGTATTATACTTCAGCTAAACTCCACCGAATCAGATCCTCCAATTCCAGGAGCGCCTGCCAGCTGGGACAGCATTATCGACCTTTTTCAAGAGGTACCAGACTACTCAACAATGAGTATTACGTTCTCAAGCTCAAGAATACGCGTTGGTGATTCCAACAAAGTTCAAAGATCATCATGGTTGGGCTGATTGTGGTGACGGGTTCATCCGGGTTGTCAAACAAAGGAATAAGATTCATATTGTACACTTTGGAGTGATGGTTGGACCTGAACATTTGGTGTGGGAGAATATTGCATCGGGCGGCATTGATAGTGTATGGCTTGTTAATAATCATGTTGCTCTGGATATCTACTGGACTGAATAATAATTAGATTATAATGCCTGATTCAGGTATGTAGCTGTGAGATAGTTTATTGAATCGTAGTATTCGATATAGACATTATATATTATCACTTCCCGAGAGTCTGGCTCCAGGTGCACCTGAATCATTTTGGAGACGAGTGTCGTAGTCCCAGCAGCTCCGAAATTTTACATCCTGAAAGGCATGATTTTATAGCATTCTGAAGACGACTTCATACACTGTAGAATATTCCTGAATTCCGTTCCCCTACATCAGGAGCGTTGAGGAGCACCTGAATGTACTCTCAGAGCATCTGAGACGCACATCATTTTGCATTCAGCCTGTTCGAGAGCTTCTGGGAGCTCATGGAAAAATCGGTCTGCTGTTCAGAACAGCTGGGTAATTGAGTTATGACTTCCAAACCAGGTTACATTTTGCTGATGAAATAGAGCCCGACAAGCGGCAACCGTATGGGTTGATACTGAGTGGTAGAGGGCAATTGCGCAATTGGCGTGCGAAACCCATCAGGTGACACCAGCCAAACGCAAGCTTTTGGATAAATTATTCCAACTTCATGAGCGACAACAATTGCAAGAAGTCGGGACTAAGGCAACTGGTCCCAGAAGTGTATTCGCTGAAAAAACTTTCTACAAGGAAGTCTGCTGCAGAATGAGAGGCTGACAGGGTAGTGAACCTGACCACCACAAAGCGTGTGCAATTTCACGTCTGTCCATCCGATGCTGAGATTGAAGCCACAACCTGTAGTATCGCTGATACAGACTGTGTTGTGAATCAGCTAGAGAGTGAGATTGAGGGTATCACTTTGAAAGACCACATGCCGTTCACGATGCAATTCTCCATCTGCTTGGTTGAGTTTGAAGGTTGGTGGCAGGGGATTGGCGTTCAGGAGCTCCGGAAAACCATCGAACAACGTGTAATCCATTTCGGATATCCAAAGATGCATCTCCTGAGCCATATATCAGAGTCCATTCGGCAAATGGGTCCCGGCGACAATTTCACCACCGATATTTCTGAACGGCTACATATCGGCAATGTGAAAGAGGCATATCGATCTACCAACAAAGTCAATTACATTCGACAGATGCTCAAGCACAATGACCGGTCTACCTCTCTTCAGTATCTGGAAGAGACACTCTTATATCTTGCCCTGCAAGGCTGGTACGATATTGACTCGGAAAAAGTTTTCAACCTACTATCCGCTGCCGATAAACAGCGAAATACTCGCAGAGTCCATCTTTTACGCCTCCAGCATTGTCAGGACAAGCCATTTTTCCGCCAAGTGCACTAACTTTGTGTCTGCAGTCCTGTTCAATTTGCTTGCGGAATAGCTGTCCAATGTTGGGAATTCCAAAGTCTTACAATGCATCTCTGAGCGAGGTGAATTTGATACTTCTACACACTCCGTGGACATGGGTTTCTCTCAAATGATATAACTGCTGTGATACAGCGCGGATATTGGGCTCATCCTCAATTGTTTGTACATGTAAGAGATTGACTGTGCTGGTATTCGCCTCTTATCGGTCCCGGACTGTTGGTTGAAAACTTTTGCCCAGTCAATATTGTATCAGCCTTGGAGTGCAAGATATGATAGTGTCTCCTCCATATAGTCAAGACCGGTACACTGGTCATTGTGCTTGAGCATCTCTCGAATGGAATGGACTTTGTTGGTAGATCCACATGCCTCTTTCATGGTGGCGATATGTAGCCATTCAGCAATATCGGTGGCGAAATTGTCACCGGAACCCATTCGCCAAATTGACTCTAAGATATGGCTCTGAAGATGCATCTTTGGATATGATAAATGTATTATGCGTTGTTCAATGTATTTCCGGAGCGCCTGAATGCCGATTGTCTCCCAACAAGCTTCAAACTCGATCGAATAGATGGAGAATTCCCTCTTGAACCGCTTCTGATCATTCGAGGTGATGGCATAAATCTCTCTCTCCAGCTGGTTAGTGACCTGCTCCGTATCAGCCATGCTGCAGGTGGAGGCTTCTGTCTCAGCATAGGATAAACGGATCTGAAATTGTAGTCTCTTGTTGGCGGTCATGTTTGCCGCTCCGTCAGCCTCATCTTTGGCGGCAGCTTTCATCAGGCCAAGGTCGTTGGCCTATTTGCTCCCGAGACCTGTTGCCTTGGTCCCGACTTCCTGCAATGGTTCTCGCTCATGACATTCGAATAATTTAACGCAAAGCTTGCGTTGAGCAGGTGTCACTTGATGGATTTCGCGCTCCAATCGCTGTATTGCCTTCTGACAATCAGCATCTGACCAGGGCGTGGCCGCTTGTTGGGTTCTGTTCAGGCGCACCTGAAATTGCCTACCTTTGGTTGTGGAAACCTTTTCAGCCCCATCCACTACAGCCTCCATTGCAGCAAGGATCTTATGAATATTGTGTTCGTGTAACAGATCGGATTCCATTGCCAACAGGTCATCCACTTTGGCCTTCGCAGACTTCGATATTTTCTGTTCGCGAAAAATGGCCTGCATCATATAAAATTGCTTCAGTGCATCTCCCAGTGCTTTGAGGGATAGGTCCGAGTGATGTTGTTGGCTAACAAGAAGAGAGGATTCCCATAATGCCCGCACTGCTCCGATTACCATGTCATCAGAGGCTGTTTCCGCTGCAGTTTTCCTGTTATCTTAGGAGCAGACAGGAATTGGAGCGCAATTCACTGCCAGTGTTCTGATCATTCCACGGATCTCTTTACCATGCTAGGTGCCGCGTTTCAATGCGCCGAATTGTTTTGAGAAGTGCTGGAGACCGTCATATCGTGGCACCGATGGGAATTGATTGTCAAATTGATCCTTGACGTTTCTAGCTTTCAGGTATTTGAGCAGCCAGTGCAATAAGTCTTTAACTAAACCCAGGTGCAGCTGATGCAGTTCATCAGGGTGCCAAAGGCGATAGACATTGCAGAGAGGGTATTGTCAGAACTGGTAGCAGATTGGGTCAACACCACGAGTGTCCAGAGCATCAATATGATTGTCCTCCAGCAGCTCCAAGTGAACATGCTGGTCTCTTGAGTTATGGAGTGGTCGAAAAGTGAAATGCCCAATCGGCGCACCTCTAGGAATTTCACTAATAAAGCATGAGCCACAAGAGACTTGAACAATCATGACTGGTTCCGGATAATCCCCGACCCAGGCAGCCAAATGAGGGTAAAATTGTCGCTGGAATCCATCTGCACAATCGCATTTCAAGCCAGGGCCAGTGATGTCAAGACGTCTCAGTTGGGACAGCACAGTTCCAACCGCGGAAGGCCATGCCTTGTCAATGTTTTTGGCTCCTTTTGGGGTACATGCGATCAGCCCGACAAGAAACTAGAGGCGCTTTCTTGGTGTACGGCAGATACCTTTTCAAATATTACCAATTGTGACATACAGCTGCCAGGCATTCTGATGGCCCAAAAAATTGGTCAAGTGAGTCTTATCGGATGCACATATGACTGGCACGATCGTCGCTCCGCCAGTAACTTCATCTTTGGTATCCCACCACAAATCACAAGTGTTCATCTCACTGTAGATTCGACGATCCTCAGGGTCAGCGAGGCCCACCGGTTCAAAATCGGAGGTCCACCTGAAATGGGAGATGTGACAAAAGGAACTGCATACATTTGAAAATATCCCTGTAGAATAATGTTCCAAAGATATGTGAGTGATCATCAATCCAACTATCATTGCCAGGCCGCAAATCAAGTTCAGAGAACAGCTTTCGTAGGGCATCTGCCCATTGGAATTATTCCATTTTGAAGTTGTCCAGGCCACACCTGAGATGTTTATCTGTCCAGGTTTTTGTTTGCTGGCTAAACGACTGAGCCTGCTGAAAGATGTGTGCGGACCCAACTGGATGCCATGGATTCCATTGTTCTGAGTACTTGCGAAGCTTGCTGTACAATCCAGTTGCTTTGCCATATGCTTTCCCCCCGCATTTTCCAGTCCAACTACCTTCCTATGAGCTTTTGCCTTGGTTGGATCAGGGGTACAGCTGAGGTCAGGCTGCTGAGGGTCGATAGCTTCTTCGTCGGGAGTATCATCAGGTTGTGGTGCACCCTGTACTTTGTCTATCAGTCAATCCTTTATTGGCAGTTTGTTGATGACCGTTCAGGTGCACCTACTGTGGTCAAACCATGATGGCTTAGAGTGATCCCAGCCGGCGCGTGGTGGAATCCCGTTGGGTAATAGCCCTGCATTCATTGATACTGGGTGATACTGTTGATAGTGAGCTTCGAGTTGGTTTTCTTTGGAGAATTTTATTTTACAGTTAAAGCATTTAACATGTTTCTGGCGAGTGTCGACCACATTTGAGAAACACTCTGAGTTCTGACAAATCTCAATGATGCTTTAGGGGGTATGGTTTGTTGCTGGATTTCAACCTCAGGGATATTGTTTCAAAGTGAGCTAACTCAGGTTAGCGTATCACTTTCAAAGCCGCATCACACCCCACCAAATGTAGAGGAGGGGTAAAACAAAGTCACCTCACGATCACTTTTCTTCACAAACTTGGATAATATCTATTATATCCCGCACTATGATGTTGCACATTATCTACTGAAAATCGGTAGCAGAGATAGCGTCTTCTGTCATCACTGCGATCGCCTTTTAATACTGATTACCAGGTGCTACCACGATCGGCCTTATTGTATACTACGTCATTGCGGCAGTGTGTAGATTATGTCTACGCTCGAGCCTCAAGCAGCGCATAACATCAGCTTAATACAATGAATAGGTAGGTTTCTTAGCTGGCTGTATACCCGCTCAATGATTATCAAGAACCGATAGGCTGGTAGGGTGTTCTCTTCAGTATCGATCCTTGACCGGTATGTGGATCCTAAGGAGACAATGACATTTACACAAGGAGTTCAAAAGAATGCAATCACTTTTGCTGCTTGACGAACAGGCCTCATATTGAATGAAGTAGTAGGTCATAGACACACATTTGGAGTGTAAAATGCCCAGTCATGCTAACCTTCCAACCGGATATAGTTCATGTTGCTTTCCGGGTGATATCATGTCGTATCCCTTCTATGACCTTTACAGTCCTGAACCGAACAAAGGTGAGCTTCTATCCAAAATCCTAGTATACAAGTTCGAGCATATATCAAAGAAAGGTAGGCCGTGGGTGTTATGATTTCTATTTCTCACCCAGATTTCATGGGGTCCAAGGTGGAGTGTAACACCTCAGTTTGTGACAAATAGGATGGATATAAGAGGCCTTCATTCCGCCGAAGGTCACTGATAACTTCAATATTCTCAACTATACTCCGCTTCATTCGAAATCACCAATTGAATTGATTCTTTGACGAAGACCGTCTTTTGTTCACATATGATGGCGACGAATGGATCAGCACCGAAGACAACCAATATGGCTCCACCGGGTGGCCTGTTTGTCTCACAACAACAACACCCAGATGACAATGTCGGAGCATCAGATAATAACGCTGGGAATACACCAAACAAAGAGACTCAATTCCGGCAACCCACGAATCATTTTCCTCGACCACTGGGGTATTGTTACCCCAATTCGCAGCCTCCATTCCCAGGCGTTCCCCAGTTCTACCACCATGCCCCATTCACCATGACACCATGATCACAGCCAAGCTCTGTTGCAACCCAAGGATATTCAAGTTATCGGCCACCATAGCAAGGATACAATTTTCCCCAAGGAGGTTATGGTGGACCTCAAATGTTCCCCCATCAGCAATTCAATGGGACAGGGGCCATCATCTCCTGGCACAATTCAACTGCCTCCAGCACTGCCTGGAAACATTGCAGTCATTCGGCCGACCTCTTCCTCCTCAACTCCATACGGACAACTTCCTGGCGCACCTGGGAGACCGCCCATTACCCTCCCAATCAAACGATTTCAGCCGGCATGGGAACAGTGCAGGACAGATGTTGCAGGCATTGCGGACTTGCCCCCATTATCAGAGATTTCTTATGACGAATTGAATGCAGAGTATGAGTGCAATGATTCGTCGGACTTGAACGGGGCTGAAGGCAAAGCCCCAATCAGCTTGAAGCCAACGGAATTCTCCTTTAAGCAATTTGCGTAACGGATGGGGCAGCCCAACTTTACATCATTCTACAAGTGGAAGAAAGTATGGGTGGCTGGGTGTCTCGAGGAGAAGCATCTGTCCATTATCCCGGGACAGAACCGTTTGAAACAGCAGTGCAATGGACCCCTGTATTGGGAGATTGCGGTTGCAGATTTTTTGGAGACTTTCGAGAAGTGGCTGCCATTGGAAAACTTCAATAATGCTGAATGGATTCGGCGACAATGGGTTGACATGTTTCAAAAGAACTGTCCAAGTGAGGTTCGGAAGGCGAGGAAGAAGGGAAGGCGAGGCAACAAGCCACTGGCGACGGATTGGGAGAGTGCGCGTGCAAAAAACCAAGAGGTAACATCCCTGTGTAGTCAAAGACATCGTTCATGGTTGTGATTCATCGAGTGCCGAATGGCAACAATGACCCGACATTTAGCATGCAACTCCTAGCTTCGTACATACATGTGAAGTACTGGGAGGAGCTGATTGATTTCATCGAAAAAAATTGTGGCCCGAAATAACTATACTGTCTAACTGCGTTATACAAACGCAACTTGACGCAGGATGAATTGGACGAAGAGTATATGCGATTATACGCACCGGGGCAAATGATGGATGACCCTCTACATGGCTAGATATCATTCAACAGTTCACTTTCAAATCCCTTCAAGTTGAAACTGGGACACGATGTGCAACTATTTTTGGTAGAAATGAAGGCAGCTACAGGGAAGGAGATTGCCAAGTACGTAATGAGACCTGCGAAGGTAATCCTCGCTGGCCTTGTTACGGTAAGTGATGCCCACTGCTAATCAGTATACTTAGACTTCAGAGGGATCTGATGAAAATGAAAGAGTGGTGGATGATGAGACAGGTGGGAAAGAGATTGATAGTACTAATGTATATTCTGATTGAGTGCATAGAATTGATTATATACCACATATCGTTGGGTCCAAATGCTTGTCTGTGTAATAGCAAACATCGTGATGAAGTTCAGGAGCGCCGGAGTATGAGCCCAGCTGCCCAACTGACCTCGGAGCAACTGAAAGAGATCATTGAGGACAAAAACAACAGCGACTAAGGTGCAAGAGAGGTTCAGGAGCAAGCAGAGGATGGCGAGGAGGTCTTCGATCCAGATGAAACCAGTTCAGTCTTGAGCACCATTCCCAACACAATCAACAGCGAATTTGAACACGAGTGTCTTCATGAGGCGGTCAGGCTGCTGAATGCCCATCCGATTCGCCAACCAACAGATTACGGTGTTCCAGGCCACAAATATTGAATTCCAGGCCTGCCGGGAACAATGTTTCTGGCGCACCAGGTGTGGGCCATCTGGTTCATCATGAGGAGATGGGGTTGGGATGCTGATCTGCCAGGAGCACTGGTGGCAGATGAAATGGGTCTTGGAAAGACCTTCACCTTGGTTGCAGCAGCAATGCTTTGCAAACTGCTGACTGAGAAAGTTGTCATGGGGTTGCCACTGTCCATTTTATGGGGGAATACCCAGGAAGAGTGGGTGATTTTGGCGGACAATGACTTTCCTGGCATTGTTGGAGAAGAAACCTGAGTGGTATCCACTCCAGAGATTGAATTTGGTGCCCCGCGGCCTGTTGGAGATACAGACAACACCACCACACTGGCATCTGGCACTTATATTGGCCCATGAACTAATCTTGGTCGTCACAACGCCTGGAGTGGCACAGACTTTCAAGACTGTGATTAACGAGATGACACATGGAACAGATTTCAAACTCGTCAACTTGTTGCACGCCAAAAATGCGAATTTCACCCACCAGGATCTGAACGCCAGCATTGACAAGCCAAAAAACCGATGGAATATGTACCTCGTGTCGTATGATACATCAACATCAAGAGCGAAACCATCAAGCAATAGCCGGCTCTCATACTTTTCATGGAGTTTTGGGATTTCTGATGAGTCGCATCAGTACAAGACGAAAAATAGTGTGGGCTGGCGAATTGCGACCACTGTGAGAATTGGATTCCAACTTCAAGTAACTGCAACGCCGCAATTCGATTCACTCTATGACTGGTGTTATCAGGCGATATGGCTGTGTGCAGGTGCACCTGAAGATCAAGAGGCTGACACAGTGATGGAAATGCACGGCGCCGATTCACTGTATTCCACTGTGAAGAGTTTGATGCATGACATCCGGACGGCAGATCAGGACACTCAACAAGATGTGGCACACAGGATGATCCAAATTGCAAAGCCCTGGACTATAAGGAGGTCGTCAGAATCGACACTCGGGAATGGGTATCTGCGGGTTCGGATACCGAAGGGGAATGTACACCTGGTTGATCTCGAATGGACTGATGACAAGGAAGCTACACTGAAGACCCTTGTGGAGAGATACACTTTACGGGGTGCGTCAGGAGTGTAGAGCGTACATAGATGGCGCCTGGCATGTATCTCATTGGTATTGCAAGACACTGAGGATCAGAATGACGTTTCTGTACATTGGTACAATGCATGGCCACTCGATACTTGGGTGGATTCTCCAATTTTCCAATGGCTGAGAGACAGATTCATGCCAATGCTTGTCAAGAAACCTGAGGAGTTTCCTGAAACTGACAAAGACGAGGCATCAAACGAGGCGCTCCTGTACGAACCCGAAAGTAATAAATTCCCCTTGCCTAGTGCTCCTCATTCTCAAAATGCGGTCCTAGTTTGTCCTTTTCCTGCCCAAGTACGTCATATGAAGTGGTTGCTCACAAGGTTTTTTGCGGATCATCTGGATATTTTCTACATGTATTCAGAAATGGGCAATGATGAGCACACAGAAATGCAGCTCAAATTCCAAGATTCGCCAAATCCCTTTGTGTTCGTAACTACACCAAAGTGGGTGGGACAGGCCTCAATCTCACAGCAGCAAACCATGCGGTGATAACTCAGAAGTTCTGGGTGTTGAATGAGCAGCTGCAGGCCTTTGCACAGGTTTTCCAACTGGGGCAAAACAGAGTTCCACACTCACGGCTATTGAAGACCGGTCCCAATGGTTATGATCACAGTGCGAGTGATCTCCACCAGCTCTCAGGAGTAGCTCAAATGAGAGTCCTGCATGGTCTGATGAACCAACAGAACATCACAACAATGATGATATACCGGATTCTGGAGTGTCTGCAGGACAATATGAAGCCGCTTACTCAGCATGGAGACTTTGTGCTGTTAGACGGTGAGGATGAATGATCATGATCAGGCCAGTGAAATCAAGGTACCCATCTGTAATCATTCTACTAACACAGTCTCACCAACTGATGCAACATAGGCAAATGGGATGGAGAATATGGCACAATCGAGGAGTGGGGGAGGATTAGTTAGAGTTCGATTCCATTTCGTGTTAGATGATAATTGTCATGAATATGAGATGAAATCAATGGAGAACAGACATCTGGTAAACTGAATCATAGCCTAGATTGGATAAACCATTATGTGATGAAAAGCAGGAGTGCCAATTTAATGGTGGACGAGGTCAAATTCCGCTGTGCCATATATTCTCTTCTGAGAATCTGTCGAAGCTGCGCATTTTCATTGAAGACTGTCGGTGTGGAATTGTGATTACGATTTCTGCGAACAAGATCTGTCTATTCAGGTGCGCCTGAACCTCCAAGTTTGATTCGAATTATCTGATGCGTGTCAGTTTGTGGTGCACCAGATACTACAGTCACGAAAGAATTCGGGATTTTCAATCAATCAACCATATTGACTGATTTTCAGTCAATTGAACACGAGAATTGCTGTCAACTTCTTACCTGAGACAGATCAAGCTCCGAATATCTGATTATCCTGGGATACACGGACTGTCTAAGCGATATCGCGGTGATATATCCCATACTGAGACACGGCTCGCGTATTCCAGGTTTACCCGAAGTGTACAGCCGAGCATTTGTTTGCTCAGGAATGAAGTGCACGCGCACCTCAAAGGCACGATGCTGTCGAGTTTGATTCTCTCAGATTTGAAAACCCACGCATATTCTATTCAACAGCCAATTTTGACAAGCCGCCACTCATTATTATGACATGCTCCCACTCCCAGGCGCACCTCTGAACAATTCATGTTGCTCAGTCGAAGCATATTTTCTTCCTTCTCGAATGCTTTGGATCTGTGACTGCCAGCACACACCAAGAGTCATCATGCAGACGCGAAACTGTCAGGTGCAGGCGTGGCTCATCCCACTCATCGTAAGCTACTATCTGAATCTATGCTTGATCGGTATGTTAAGGCCGCCGCTTAAATCGCATAACTGTCCTCCTCCATGTCAACCTATGCTTTGTAGGGAGGTGTCAACCACACGATTTCCGTAGATGCACAGCCCTGGGCGATAAGTTTGCACACTTAGGTGGAGTTTGACTAAGAAGTATGTTCAGACCTATATGTTTCCCAGATCCTCAAATAGCTTCTGTCATTCGGGCTCCATAATTGAGCTGCAGCTTGAGAGAGTGAACCTCAAAAGCGAGCTTGTACTCAGCGATTCTGCAGATGACCGGCAACCCCCGCTCCCTTGTATACCACACTTCCTCGAATACGCTGAAATTCACAGCACTTCTAATGCAGACTTAACTACATTTTGACTAAGCTGTATGTTTGGGCCACCAAAAAACCGTATCTTAAAATAGATTATGTGAACCGATTTCCATCAAGAGAGCTCGAAAAGATAGAATGTGAATGGCAGTCTCTGCTCAGCGTCTCAATCGGCGATCGGCAAGATCCCGCCCACCACATCTCTTGAACGACTGAAGTTCGTGACAAATCATAAACAGACAATATCTGATTTCCCCCATTGTCTAATCACAATAGTGCATGAAGAACGAATCATGACGAATGCTCAAGTTGAGAAAAGGCAGTTTCTGAGAGTACAAGTAATTTTCAAAGTAAGGGGAGCCTGCAATCCCAGCCATTACATTAGATTGTATCCTGCATGGGAACTCAATGCTCGCAGAAGCTCAATTGGCCGGAACTAGATGCTGTTACTCGTCTTTCCGCTGTCACATGATGCCTCATGACGCATTCATATCATTCTTATGCAGAGGTTTGAACCCCTATATTTATGTTAAGTCAACAATGTAGCATTGAGACTCAAAATGAGTTTGTGATTTAATGATGCGGTGTTTACAAGATAGTATGCGCAACATCCTAATGTGAGTGAGTATTTATTTCACATTCGCTAGCAATCTTAGCATTGACGAGAACTGGAATCGATTAGATTACGCCTGAATCTTCATCTTACCTTTACCATTCTTTCTCAATGGTGAAACTCGCCTTTGTTAACCCAAATCCTCCGTCTTCTCTCACACTGACTGCATACATATTGTTATTCAGCAGACTCAGGACCGCCGAAAGTGAAGTTTTGCACAGGACTTGCCTAGTCGACCGCTAACGCTGCTGCAGAATGCTAGAACCACAGAAGTATCGTGACAATAGGGTGTCCTTCCGACTGGTATACTGCATTCAGAGATTCATATCTATCCACTATTGCCAACAACATCAGTTTGAACCCATGTAACTTCAACTGTTGCCACTCACCAAGGTCTCAACTCTATCCTTGGTCCACATTCTGCAAGATTCTTCAACACACTGATAATTCTGTGCCATGCGGTCACCACTCCGATGCTCGAACTCCAGACATACAGACCTACCATCGATTGAGTCATATGCTGGGGTGATCATAATCAAACCAAATCTCAGTATCCCATACACCCGGCCCTGAGAGTTAGTTAGTGATACAACCATGTCAATGTCTCGAGTTCTTCAGGTGCACCTGGGTCAGTTCTACGTATGTTGGATTAAACCAACCTCCAATTCCTGCATCAATAGCGGACTTGGATACGAGTGCTGACATTCAGGAATTGGGGCCATAAAGAATCCCTCCCATCTGGCGCCCATGCCGCGTCAGAAATCACAACAAAGAACGAGCATCAACAATATAAATATGAACCACTGACATGTCTTCCTGATTCTTTGCAGGCACGCCTCGAACTGGATCCTCCTCGCCGAGCGTTACCTCAGCAATGACTCCAGTTTCCGTCTGAAACACCCGGGTGTTCTGGACAGCTCTGACGGCTCTGACTGAACCTCGTACCCTCTGACGGAAAATCAGATGCGACCCGTCGCCCAAGCAACGGGTCGCGTTGCATACCTCACTTGCGGCGGCCATTATACCATGCGTCCTATTCTAGCGACGGGTCGTGTTGTATATTACGCATGCCGCTCCGGCTTCACGCTTCCTTCACTTTGCGTCCGGGATGTGGTGACGTTTACGCACCATCAGATCGACAGTTATGTTACACTCTTCACAGGGGTTGCAGTTATGCAGTAGCCGTTTACACAACGCCTGGCGATGTTTATACCTTTCTTCGGCCGATAGCCACATGCCGCACTCTCATTTATGTTTAGCTTTGAGATGTTGTCACTCATTGCAATACAGTTTTCGCTTCAGATACATTGCTTGCCATTGCATTTGCTTCGTCATTATCATATTTTACATGTCTGAAATGTACTGTCCAATCTTCACACTCTCTAGTACTATGCCCTCAGTCCTCCACATTCTGCATTGATCCATCATCGGCTTGCGAGGCTTATTCCTCCTCATCCGCATCCACATTGTCGCACTCATACCGGTCAACATTACCTACTATGCCCTCAGTCCTCCACATTCTGCGTTGATTCATCATCGGCTTGCAATGCTACATCCTCGTCATCCGCACCCGCATCCGCATCATCACCATCCTCACCCTGATACCCGTCGACATCACTGGTTCCCAAGTCAAACCTCTCGAGTCCAGTCGCCAGCTGTCTTAGCCGCCTGGCAGAGCGGATGGCATCGTGCTTGTCGCTTTCATCACCTTCATCTTCGTAATCCCTGCTGCCCCCTGGCATCCCAACATGCAGTCCGTCATCTGTGCAATTGTTGTCTATCTGGATGTTTGGGTCAGTGCTTCTGATCCCAGGCTCCTCAAGCGCCACTTCGGAGGTCAAATAGTCAAGAAGACTAGCATTGTCAACACTCGCTGCTTGCGTGCTGATGACCATGGCAGGTGTTGGGTTCTCCGCCTGCTGGATCTGACGCTTGACTGTAGCAAGAGTGTTGTTATACACCCTCTTTTGGTAGCTCTCCGGTAGTGTGCTCCAGGTATTCCTCAAGAATGTATACGTGTCTGCAACGCCAGGCGAGGTAAACAACTTGCGACCCGTTGCAGCGCAGCAGGAAGGGTTCTTACCATCGCAATTCTTATGATTGAAGTAGTTTGAGTGATCAGGTCTGTCCACTTTCAGCTTTGACTTGGAAGCTTTCGGATGAACACCTTTGTTCTTTTGCCACTCCAGGAGAGCATGGCGCAACGCAGTGCAGGTAAACATGATCAGAGGCGAGGGTATATGACCGTCCTTGTCGTTAATCATGGAATCATGAAATGCATCAGCATATGTACCGCAGTTATTCGCCCGATGATAAAATTTGATATAGATAAACCGCGGGATTGCTTCCCATGGGAAGTAAACTGGACGCTGGCCATTCATTTGCAGCTTTCGACTCTCTCTGCGTTGGATTTGGGCCACGTACACCACCTTCCACACGCTCTGCTACAGGATGAAAATACTTATTGTCTGGCCGAAGCGAATGAATCAATTCCAAATGCTCTGCGGCTGATTCAAAGCGGTGGAGATCATAAAGATCTGCTATATTGTCCCTTGCTGAGTGAATTACATCGGATTTAACCTTATCAACTTGTGTGCGAACCTGGTACCGGTTTGAGCGTGTACTATCCAACATGGGCTGTTGCTTCAGCCTACCTCTTTCAAGATCTCCTTTGTGCACGCCTCAAATGCTATGGACCAAATGTTGTTTTGCTGCATAGCGGTGTTCCAGTACGGCTCTATTGTCTGCCAGTGTGGGGCTTCAGCTAATGCTTTCGAAACGCGTCGCATTGCATAACTTATGGTCTCCAAGTCGCCTTCACTCATATACGGCGGTGTGTTCCACATGTAGAGCTCCAGGAGTCTGCCCATTGCAAACAGAAGACGCATCATATCTGAGTGACCAAATCGATGGATGCTGCGACTGCCGGAGATCATTGATTGAGGTGTAGATACCGCCTGCGGGTGCAATTCCCACTCCCTCTGTCTCTGATTCTTTTCAGTAGCTCGTGTTCGGAGTGGATTTGTAATGATTGCGCGGGCTTCTACATGAGGGATGGGGTTCGGCAGGTTTTCAAGACTGCGAAGAGGAGTGGGAGTGATAGGAATGCCGAATGCGGGGCTGGATACAACGCGACGCATTGAGGTTCCTCCCAGTGCTGGTGTGCGACGACTGCTTGTAACCGGCGTGGCAGTTGGAGTATTAATTCACCGTCGCTGTGTAGCGGACGGGGTGGAAGTCAAGCGTTGAGTGATATCTGCAATGCGAGAATTGTTCAGCGAAGATAAAGGGATGCAGTTCTGACCTTGGATTGTAGAGGCTGCAGAACTCCCTCCTTGAGTGGAATCCCTCTTGCCAGCCGGTATGGAAATGCGTCTCTTAGCAGCCCAAGTTGACAATTCCCCCAAAGCCCACGCTTTTGTTGATTCTGACGATAAACAAGACTTCAAACATTTCGTATGACCGCAGTCGTGTCAAGGTGAGGGCTTTGGGAAGGCATAGTCCGATATTGATGTTCCGTGTTGAGAATGTAGGAATAATTGCCTGTGCATGGATATGCAATGGCAGGTGAGGCAGACTCCTATTGGAGTGACCAGGAAGGGTTTTGACAAAAAAGGGAGGCGTACTGTAGACCGCGCTAGACCCTAAACCCTGACAATACTCGGTGACGAGATCCCTTCAAAAGCTTTCAATTATGGGGTTAAATGCCATCAGATTAATCTCAGATTAAACTCAGCATGGCTATTCACTGTTACAGCGATGTCTGAAAATCTATTGTCACCGGTTGAAGGGTGTTTGAGCCTTGTTGACGCGATTATCATCGTATTGCACTCGTTCTTGGCACAATGCTTCGAACCATCGATTGTTTATATCTTCAGCTGCCCGGTGGAAATTCCCCTTTGGCAGAGCTAAAAGCATCGCAATGGGAACAATGACGTATTCTCTATACTATGAAATCAGTTGCGTGTTCTTGTTCCACCGCTAGGCGTTGGTAGCCGTGTTGGATGGTTGCACAGTTGGCACAACTTGAGTACTACTCAGATTGCTCCGAAATGGACGAGGTCTGAGCGGTAAAAGTGGTATGAGATGCCATAGCAACACCCGGCATCGCAAACTGTCTTCACCTCATGTACTAAATCTCGTCTCGAGTCTCCTCATTCATGAAATGCCTGGTGATTTTGCAAGATGAAGGCTGGTCCGTTTTGTGTTCATTGACCAACGAAACACAGGATATGAATCAAATCGCATGAACTCGAGTATATCTATCCCTTCTTCCCGCCTTCATCTCCATTCTCTTTTCCTCCTGTATATAACACACCGCCAGCATCCTCAACTCTCTCGACACATGTGACTTGCACAAAACAATGCCTCGAGTTCCAAAACACTCCCGATAACCTACACACCTTTGAACGTTCTCTCTGGGCTTGCTTCCGCTACATGCAACTGTATCATAATGCTAATGCCTCGGATGTAGATTCATTTTCAACTCACAGCGGTGGCACGAAAGGGCAGCGGCAAAGGAAACATCAGCACAATGTAATTCGGTCCGGAAGCCATACGCAAACCTCTTAGACACTCCGGTAGCCCTCGCCAGAGCTTCTCAGTCCTTCCAGATGCTCCCAGCCCCCCCTGGAGCTTTGCAAAATGCTCTCAAACTGTGCAAGAGCATTTTCACTTGCATCTGAAAGCACCTGCAGTGATGGAGGTGCATACAGGATGCTATGAGATTTGACGATTAGGATAGTCAAATTTTGGAGCTGCTGAGACCTCTGCGCAGGTCTGCGGGAGACTTGGTGCTGTATTCTCACACCAGTGGTTCTTAGGATTCCATAACCACAAGGCATTTGATTGATCATATTGGTCGTTCTTACAGTCACAAGATTCGCTGCATCATAATATGGCAAGTATCATCTAAGTCTCTCTATATATATACATTTGGAGATAAAGGAATAACGGAGATGGACTCAGCGACAAGCAGTGTATATTTCGGAGACCCCGGGGCAGATAGTCATAATCTCATTATATGAAGTACACACTCTATCTTGCCCAGCTTCGAGGTGCGCCTGAATATGACGATTGAGTGAACTCTGGGATGCACTCCGAGCCCATGATCGAGGGAGTTTCAAGATGCACTTGGAGGCTGCGATCGAGCGAGTATGAAGATGAACTTGGAGGCCGCGATCGAGTGACTATGGAGATGCACTTGGAGGCCGTGATCAAGCGGGTTTGGAGATGCAATTGGAAGCCGTGATCGAGCGACTTTGAAGATGCACTTGGAAGCCGTGATCGAGTGAGTATGGAGATGCACCTGGAAGCCGTGATCGAGCTAGTATGGTGCTGCACTTGGAGGCCGCAATCGAGCGAGTTTGGAGATGCAATTGGAAGCAGTGATTGAGGGACTTTGGAGATTCAGTGGGAGGCCGCGATCGAGCGAGCTTGTAGATGCAATTGGAAGCCGTGATCGAGCGACTTTGGTGATGCACTTGGAGGCTGCGATCGACCGAGTTTGGAGATGCACTTGGAGGCCATGATCGAGCGAGATTGGAGGAGTACTAGGAGGCGGTCAATCTGGAGGCGGTAAATTGGGGAGGGAGGCGTGACGGGAGCAGAGACTCTAGTCATTGGTGACCTCGTAATTGTGCGAATGTAGAGAATTGAGTACAATATAGTCTGCCGAGAGGAGAGACTTGCTGGGAGCGGGAGACAGTCGATCATGGGATGATGCAGTACTTAGTGAATGCTGTACTCGGTGTATGCTGTACTCATTATATGCTGTACTCGGTGTTAACTCTTGATCATGGCATGGAGAGATAGAGAGGGATGACCTAACTTCGTGTTCTTAGGTGATGGTAGAATTGAGGACAAGAAAGAGAGAGATGAGAGGGTATGGAGGAAATCATCATGAGGAACTGAGACTTCAGAAAATTTCGTGTGCGAGTCAATTCACCATCCGCAATACGGCAGGTATGAGTCCCGATCCGGTGTGTAATAACACCGATACGAGGTCTTCCCAACCCAATCAGACAAGTCGTACCCCTGATTACTCATATCCGCTCATAATCACATCGTTCTTATCTTCATCCCCCATCTCTCTCTTCTTCGTCCACAACTCTACTATCATCGCAGAACACAAAGTCAAGTCATCCCTCTCTATCTCTCCATGTCATGATCATGAGTTGACACCGAGTACAGCATTGACCAAGTACAGTATACACCCAAGATTGTTTGTCTTCACTTCATTCTCATCATTACGAGTTTACCCCTGAATGTAGGTTGACCTTCCGGCGTGCCTCCCTACACGATCGACTGCCATCAGCCAGCTAGCCATGAGAGCTCAAAGGTAAAGTCACCTTATCACATTCCCACGGTTGTGTGTCTTCTAACTGATGAATAGAGTCTGAGGACACGGCGCGCCGTCCATCGACTGCCTCCCAGTACTCATCCAAACTCGCTTGATCACGGCCTCCAAGTGTATCTCCAAACTCGCTCGATTACAGCCTCCAAGTGCATCTACACACTTGCTTGATCACGGCTTCCAAGTGCATCTCCAAACTCGCTCGATCCTGGCCTCCAAGTTCATCTCCAAAGTAGCTCGATTACAGCTTCCAATTGCATCTCCATACTCGCTCGATGGCGGCCACCAAGTGCATCTCCAAAGTCACTCGATCACCGCTTCCAATGGCATCTCCACACTCGCTCGGTCGCGGTCTCCAAGTGCATCTCCATACTGGCTCGATCACGGCCTCCAAGTGCATCTCCATACTCGCTCGATCACGGCCTCCATGTGCATCTTCAATGTCGCTCGATTACGGCTTCCAATTGCATCTCCAAACTCACTCGATTATGGCCTCGGAGTGTATCTCTTGTTTACTCGATCGTCATTTTCCGGCGCACTTTAAATTGCTCTCAAGCACCGCCTGTGGCCAGTCCAGATATACCGTGTGTAGATAGGTAGCTATATGGATACATAGATACATAGATGAGAATACAGACCGATTACATGAGTTTAAAAATCGTTCAATGATAAGGTGTAGCTATGATTTCCAGGCGCTCCTGCAGCGTTCCCAAACAAAATGTATATCCCAGACTGCTCTACTGACATTCGAGGCGCTCCCAGACTTGTCGCCGGCGCTCCCAGGTGTGTCGCCGGCGATCCCAGGTGCTCCCAGGCTTGTTGTCGGCGGTCCCAGGCTTGTCGCTCCGGCGCTCCCAGTCACTCTGAAGGCCGGCAGGAATGCCCTCCTCTGGTCTGATACTCTGCTGAAATTGACGCATCTAAGTTTACACTCCACATCCTCTCAAACACTGCTGCAGGCTTCCATTGACTGAAATACATTTTGCTGATGAAGGGGAAGGCCACTGTCAGGGCAATAATGCCGACATTGGTTATAAATCGACGCCTATCGTTGGAGCGGGAATATATAAAGGGATTCATCTCGGAACACATATGTGGACTCATACGGATATACAATATGTGCGGCATCAAGGATGAGAGGGCCTGGGACCTATTTCATGATACAAGCTTTCTTGATCCAGTCACGACTCGCCACTTTTCACAATTCCAGAGGATGTGGCCACACCGCAGGAGCAGGAGTTCACCTATTCGGGAGTGGTGGCCGGCATTCCGCACATCTATAGGGCAAATTTTTGACAAAACTCATGATCAAATGAACATTGGAAGGTGGGACAACCCCTCTGCCTTCGGGGATCAAGTCGATTGCTCCAATCCGCAGACAACCAGCTCGGGGAACGTTCAACGCACTGGCCAGCGTTTCTCTTGGTACCGTAGCGATGAACTCAGGGCAAACATTGACCCAGCAAGCTGCCGGCAGTACAAGCCAGGCGACTTCCTGGCCATTAGACCACTGAATTGGGGTGAGATAATCGACCAGGATGATGATAATGACAACAGCGTGGATCCAGGACTGCCGAGCGGTGGAAGGCGCCGTCCTAGTGATGGCAATGACAATGACAACAGCGAGGGGGAGGAGGACACGCAGAGCGGTGAGAAAGGGACCGGGAAAGGGAAAAGTACAAGAGATAGGAAGGGGAAAGGGAAGGGGAAGGCAACGGAGGAAGGGAAGGGGAAGAGGAAGGGAAACGGTAAAGGGAAAGGTATTGTTGAACAAACCCCACGAGGAGATGATATCTCCTGTGCCGTTGCTGTGCAGTTGCAGAAGGGAATGTATGACGCAGACTCAGACACAGAAGGCTACCTAGAGCCTGTATATGTAGAGCCGGGAGCATCGTCCGCCAGGTCAATTTCCTCAGAAGATATCACCGACTGAACCGAGTCGGACGGCGAATATGACTCAGAACTTGACCCTGATGTGGATATGCGCATGGAGGATGATGTGGACGCACTGGATGGCGTTGATTTAGACGGCGATGTCTATATGGATAGGGACGGTGACGATTATGAGGAGGAAGATGAAGAGAAGGAATATGAGGAGGAGGTGCAGGATCAGCATGAGGATGATGGCAAAGAACCTTGGACACTTGGCCAGGGAGAGATGCTAAATACATCGGCTGGCGATGTTGATACCATGGTAGACGATTAGCCAATCGTGCTACCTGAGCAAGGCCAGGAGTTGCGCGAGCATACCGTGCGGCCACAACCTCCGGCGCCTGCCGCACGGCCACAAACCCTGGAGCCTCGACCATGACCACGAACTCTGGAGGCACATCCCCTCAGTGGGGTGGAGCATGTGGGGCTCGTGAGGCCGCAAACACCTCGCCCAGCGGTGCCAACTGCGCGAGAAGCTATGGCAGCCGGAAACACCTCGGATGGGGTTAAGGATGTGCATGTGGATGTGGATCAGCAGCTGCTGATTGAATCTGCAGGTGGTGACAGTCTCCCCGATGTCCCTCTCCCTGAGGCGCGCCCGGACGGCTCGGTACGCGAATAGTGAACCAGTCCTCGCGTTGCGGATGAGGCGATGGTTATTGCGTTCAGGTTAGGGTCAGGTTGTTGTCTTGTTCTTTTACTGTGTTTCAATCTATTTATCTCAGGCATTTATTATTACACGGGTCGCAAGGTTTTTGGATCGCTCAAGGTTGATTTTATTTACGGGTTTTGTACTGGTTTTATTTGTATTGGTTTTAGTTTATTCATAGTATTATGGGACATCGCTTATGCAGCATTTTTGAAACTCCTGGCGTGTAAGTAACCTCCTTGTGATGGTGTTGAAGCTCACTAAGTTAGCTGAAAGTATCTTGAGCTTACACACGAGGCTGCTCAGGCCCAGAACCAAATTTTGTCCCGTTCTGCAGTGTATACTCCACTCCTCACGTGTCGTTGACAATGCCAGAGAAGACCCCTTTCTGTTGCCCCAAACTTTCATGCCAAAAGAAGTACACCTCAGACAGCTGGTGACTTAAACATATCAAATTACACCATCCTGAACACCTTCAAGTTGCACGCCAGAAGAATCTGACTATTCGCAGCGCGCCCCACACGTTGAACCCGCTCATCGTCATCAATTCAACGCTAACAAAGATTCAGTTGAAGACTTGGACGCGTTTCCCTACCTCGAACATGTTGAAAACATCGCTGAATCAGAGTCTCAACCACCTCCACCTCTGCCGCGGACGGATATATACCCCGGCGCCGCCCCTCCGCTGATCGATTACCTTGCTGCGTAATGGGAACGCAACGCTCAGTGTCGCCTTGAGACGAACCTACAGATCAATCCCTACTACCTGTTTGCGATACATGAAGAGTACAAATATACGCAGTCTGGGATCCACAAGCAGGGTATGAAGACATACTATGACAACGTGCTGAAGGAAGATAACACCGCTGTGTGTTTCCCAAGCTTCAAAAACATGGATGGTGTCCAGAAGCTCGTGGCTAGCATGCCAGATGAGCAGGCTCTCGAGCAGTGGGAACTCCATACTCCGGAGGATATGAGACGAAATGACAATCACCAACGCCCTATCAAATACTGGAGTAGAGATATCATCAACGGCATGAGATGGTTGATGCGGCAGCCACCCTACGCCAAGCTTCTCATTTTAACAACTCAGCGTTGCTATAACAGCATTACGCCCCCGAAACGCCTCCATACCAAAATGTACACTGCGGACTGGTGGTGGGAGACACCAGTAAGGTGAGATACTCGAGGATAATAACGTGCTAATCGACATGTAGTCAACGCTCAGAGTAGGGGATACACTGGTTCCCTCGATGTTCATGTTCGACGGAACACATCTCTCGAATTGGGCTGGCGCCATAACAGAGTGGCCTGGATATATGACAATTGGCAATCTATCGTCGAAGATCCGGCCGACGCCCACAACGCACAGCGTCGTTATGGTCGCTCTCCTACCGATTCCCATCAAGAACCGCAATATTCCTCAGAAGCGGTTGGATGAGCAGAGGCAAACAAACTGAGTGGTGCTGAACGAAGTACTCCGGCGGGTACTCCAGCCACTCACCTTTAAACAACATCCCTGCGCCGAGCGCGGGTATTACAACGTTCTCTGGCCAGATGGCAACTTCAGGCGATGTGAACCGGTTTTGTCAGCATGGCTTGCAGATTGCCCAGAGTATAGCGACCTACATCATCTCGAGCGACATGTCTGTTTTTGGTGCGTGTGTCCAAAAAACGAACTTGGTGATTGTGTGCATCCTGACAAACAATACCCCCGGCGTGATCACAACCTATATAGAACGCTCAGCGATGCCCACACCAAGGGAGCCGAGGTCGAACTCTTGTCGCGCCATGTTCACCGTGGATTCAACGTGTTTCGACACATTCCCTGTATTGTGAGCGACTTCCCTAAGCCCGCCCACCTCCATACAATGTCGAACGGCATGCTTGACCACCTCCAGAAGTGGATTTTCCACTTCATGAAGACGCACGAACGGCGCGACAAGTACAGTGCAATCTGGTTATCTGTGCCTGCTTACCACGACCTCACACTAAATACTAAGTCATATGAGGAAGTTTCTCAATGGAATGGGAAGGAGATGAAGGAAATGAGTTGGTACCTGTTTGGAGTTGTAACCCACTCTCTACGAGGCGGAAGCCCCGCTCAAGGTCCCATTTTCAATCGCGCAATTGAGTGCACCCGGGCATTGTTAGAATTGTATATGTATGCTCGATATAAATCTCGCGATGATGCATCATTCAGCTACATGGAGGACGCCTTGCATCGTTTTCACACCGTCAAAGATGTTTTCTCACTCGGGCAAGCCGGCAACAAGGCGAAGGCCAAAGCCAATGCCGTGAGAACGGAACTCGTGAAGAAGCGTAAGGTAGATGAAGAAACAAATGCTGCAACTTGGATCCCATCCAAGAAGCGGCGCGAAATGAATGCCTGGCGGGATTATATCACCCACAAGATAGATATTTCCAACGATATAAATGCCGACTTCAACTGTCTGAAGATCCACTTGATGGCTCATTGGGCGGAACAGATTCGTTGATACGGAGCCTTGCAACAGTATTCTGCCGAGAGACATGAACAATCACATAAAACCAACCTCAAGGATGGTTGGAATGCCTCCAATCACAATCTCAACTACCTGCCACAAGTCATCGCCATTCAGCGTCGCATTCTCAGCTTCGATATCAGAGAGCTCCATCTCCAATCCCTCGCTCAGCGTAGGGAGAGCAGCGCTGCCGCCTGCAAAGTCTTCCCTTCCAGTGCTGATCTGCCTGCCCCTCTGCGCGCCCAGTTATATAAGAAGCCCGAATTCATGGGGCTCCAAACCTGGCGTGATGGAAAGCATCCTGACGCTATGTTTCAAAACTTCAGAGCATTACTTGACAATACGCAAGACGCAGCGCACCGCGCGGCAATATACAGTGGCATGCAGGAGTTTATCAAGCATAAGAGTGGTAACACGACGTATACATCGGATGAACAACTGCATGCAATCGAGCTCTGTATTTACCACGGTATTAAGGTTCCAAATTGAGGGTTTAGAACGTGAACGAATATCTGAGATATGTCGATGCACAGGAAGCCAGAGCTGGCGCGGAGGGGATCGATGGAACGACTGGGTGTGGGTACAGCAACGCCCAGGGAGGTGTTATGGTGCGCTGAATGGGCGTCTGCCGTGGCAACTGCAACTACTATTCAAGATCAAGCTCCAAAACAAGGATGGAGCTTTTGTAGAGTATTGGTTAGCCCTGGCTATCACCACAATACGTGAAAACTCGGGTAACTTGGATCCCGTCTCGAAATTTATACACGTGAGATATGCCCAGGCAGCGGTTGCATTTCAAGTATTCAGTGTGGGAAACATCGTCAGCTGCGCGCACGTAATTCCAGAGATAGCTACTAGTAGCCAGACAGGAGACGGACGGAACGAGCGATGGATTATCAATTGCCATATAGAACTGGCGACTTGGAATGATGTGTATAATTAGTAAAGAGAGAATTGCATTTTGCACGCAGGTGGAAGGACTGCGTGGAGTGGTTATCACAGCGTCACTCATCGCATTGCAATCCTGATGCAAACGCGTGCCCAATCAACCCAGTCATCCGTATGGTCACAGTTGGCCTTCAATGCCAGAGTGTTCGTTTAAAATACGAGACCAACAGAGTGAGAAGAAACAGTGAAGCAACGATCGGAGGGTGATATGCAACGCGACGCGTGGTATTGAGGCTGGGCGCGCAGTAATTCGCCACCGGGGTGTCTATGACGGCTCCGACGGAGCGTGTCCACTCAGGCGGAGCCATTCCACCCGGACAGGAATATTCTTTGCTGATGTACTTGTTCCAGGCACACCTCGAGTTACATCCTCCTCTACCGCATGTTACTTTGCTGCACTCTTCTCCTGTTATTCTGTTAAACTTCATAGTATATTTACCCTTATATTCTTCTGTCTACATTCCCCAAGTTCACTTCATCCAACATGGAACCTTCAGCCAGCCAGGTCAGGAATCACTATTCACAGAAGAATCAAGAAGCCCACCTTGAGAGAGCACTTGCACATGCATTGCAGAAGACAGCCAATCTTCATTGCCGATCAAAGGTTAGAACTTCTCACCCAACCTTCTAGTATCGTGTGGGAGATAGCTAATGTCCGCCCTATAACTCTCATGATGCCGCATGGTAACGATACCGATCGGGACATCACCGATACCCAAACTGAAGACATTGGAAAGTCCACCTTACCATCCGATATCGAAGAAGACGATTTGGACAACCTGCAGAAGGTTGTACATCCACACAAGGCGCGCTGTGATAAAACAATTCGAACTACAAGGGTTCCACAGCCAAAGAAACGGAGCGGTGCAGATACTGTCATTTCCCGCACTTCACTTCCAAATCTGTGACATCCAGCCGGGGCCATTGCAACACCATTGCTGGAACGTCAGAAGTCAGCCCTCAACATATCACGTGGGTCTGACATTGTACAGGTGCTCCCGCTTCCAAAGGCTGGTGGAGAACACAATATTTCTCGACAAAAACCTGGCAGTGGTGATTACAAAGTTCCGCAATACCAAAAGGCTACTTATCACGCAGCGAAACGGTTCATGGAGGCAATTGTATTTGCACAGACACCAAGGCCAATCATTTCCGATGAGAATTACTCGATGGTTGACGAAGCTTCGCAACACGGCTTTCAAGCTCAGGATCATCAGTGGGCATTAGCAGGTGCCCGGGTTGGTATACCTTCCGTGTGTCAATTGCCCGGTGGTCCATCCCTTAAAATCGACCCGCAAACCCAAGACGCTGTAAGTGTAAATTCTGTTTTCTGCTCCTCGATTGGACTTGTGATGATGCTAAACCCCAAAACTATTCATAGGTAAAACTAATGATTAGCACCAGTTGCGGGCATTTGGCAGATGGAGCTCGTTGAACTATTGTCCGAAGTTACCGGTTGCATTTAGGATCAGTTACTGAGCTTGGGATACATGTTAAGGAGCACCTGTTTGACGATGCTTATCTCTCGAATGTCATCGATGATAAGAAAGCCTGGTTCACGTGGATGGAAGTGCTTAACTTAATCTACCATCAATTTTTCTTCCCCGCCAATAGCTTGGGGCAACAACACACGACATTACAATTCTTTGAACCTCTCACTCCGCAGACACTAGAGCTTGTGGCCGCAGCTATTCATTGTGCTCTGCCCGAGTAAGCCACTGGGAAGAAGTTTCCATTTATGTTTTCTGAAGATGAATATCAACGAAAATTTTGCCCTTCCACGGTGATAGATTGATTTACTGCAGATGCTCTTGCACTCATCACAATTACACATGAAGGGGCTGCTTGGT
>Ga0307512_10001023_pt1 | contig 41050 bp, 40 predicted proteins | sample 14_EM_MG_FD_200267 | JGI IMG/M metagenome (GOLD analysis project Ga0307512, IMG submission 200267) | Populus trichocarpa ectomycorrhiza microbial communities from riparian zone in the Pacific Northwest, United States - 14_EM | ecosystem: Host-associated > Plants > Roots > Unclassified | place...
CGGCGACACGTGACCCGAGGCCGGGTAAGCGCCATTGTATATAGATCGCCCGGTACGACACTTAGATCAGTATCGAATATCTTACCACTATACTCTCCATCTATACTCACTCGCTCTCGTGTGCAACTGTATACCATCTCATACGTCTGCGGCGAGACGTAGGCGTACGCGTCATTACACTCTGCCTGCTTGCCACACCACTGGTTGTAATTTCGGACATAAACTTCCTGTCCAACCATAAAATCGCTCAGCCTATTAGTGTTCCAAAGATACTCACCAATAAACTTTCCTAAATCTGCCGGTTCATTCTCACTGGTCAGCGTCTCTGCAGGGTTGACCCAATCGGCTTCAAGATTCTTCCTGTTTGGCGTCAGCAGCATATTCGGGATTGGTCGTTCGGGCATTGCCGGCCTCTTAACTCCCTTCCCCTTATTGTGCTTTTTCCCTTCTTCGTTGGCGTCATGTAGGGCTCTTCCTCCCTCCACTCAACCTCCATCATCGCATCATCTTAGTTATCGCTGCCGTCGCTAATATCGAATTTTCTCGGAATGGGTGTGTAGGTCCTTTTCTGGGTCCTAGCTCCTCCCTCCTCTTCTTCCGCATGTTGGCTGGTATTTTCCTCCGGCTGAATATACCTCTGTGCAATAATTCCAGTGCTTGCTCTGGGAGTCGAAAAAGGATCCTCTGGCAAAGCGCTCGGAGGTAGGCCCATAATGCTTCCCTTATAATTCGTAGATGGCAAAGGGGAAAAAACCCTCTCCCTTGGTGTTTGCGAAGGGAAAGAAATTTCACTTCCCCCATAGCTCGTAGTCGGTGGTGGCGACAATGAAGAACCATCGTCGCTCGGAATCGTGTAAACTCGCGGTTCCTTGTATACCAAATTTCCTTCTTCGTCCACACTGCTGCCGCCGTTGTTAAGGGTTCTCCCTTAACAGCGATAATGATACTTATAGCGGCTACATAAATAATTGTCACGGAGTTACTCTCGGTATAGTCACGTGACATGCATAACACCTATTTATGGCACGCAAGAAATCAGTCTTATGTCCTTTAGCGGGGATTCATAAGAATCGCGCGTCGATTGAATAAGCAAAGTTGTTGCTTAGCAGATTCATTGAAAGAATACATACTACGGTAATTCTTATTTGATGATGCAACAATGTTGCCAGATCGAAAGGAGGTAACTCCTGCCGAGCGCATTGTTTCCAACCACGTTCAATTCCCAGATACTAGCTGGAATGTTTGATTGGACTGGAGATTACTCCGACACACAAACACAGCAGTTGATAGTCAATATGCAAGTAAGTGGGACCCATGACTTATTGCTGCAGGCGATAAGAGTCATCATGGTACTCTCCGGTCAAAGAGAACAGTCTCGACCTGAACATGACGTAACTGAGGGAATTATGACGTTGGCTTAAGATATGAGGCCTGAAGCAACCCTGCTCATTAGTTTGAGTTAGCATGCATTGCAACGTAAGACTCATATTCGATACGAGCTTACGCGTCAAGTTCTACATTGGCATAGTATTGGTTGGTCGCCAATTAAATCTATGACGCAAGCCAAATAGCCTTAAAGGGTGAGGCATTAATTTGCGATAAGTGCTGCCAACTAATTTGTTGGCAGACGTACCAACTACTGTCGCGAACGGGTAGTAAGATGTCATAAATGAAAAGATAACCAACGCAACGTATGACATGATATCATGCGGCAGATGGCCTGATTCTTATCAGGAGCGTAACGCTTTGAAACCATGCTGCATGAACACGATAACCAATTGGGAAGCGTGGCACTTATCACCGGGCGTAATTAAAAGACGCGACCGCGATAAGGCTATCAGGATACTTGTAGTAATGGCGTTGAAGTACGGGCACACAAGACCCGCGAAGACGACTATATAAGAGAAGGTGTTGTTCGGTAGGATTGAAGGGCATCAACCAACAAGTCAACATTCAGAACACCGAAGAAGACCTTAAAATATTATTAAGAATTCTATCTATTACTTTATTCAATATTTCCTCCCAAGATCTATTATCCACTCGTGACTACGCATTTTATGCCTGGACACAGATACACACAATCCGAGTACGCACTGCATCAAGTTGTCGAGTCGTTCGGCAACCTTCTGTTCAATTTGGAAGAGCAGCGTTTAACCCACACTTATCGAGTGGTGTTACGCTTTTGCGAACTCGGGAATATCGACTACCTGGTGCTGAGATATCTTCGCACCGGGCTATTACCATTCGAGGAGTTTTCCGAGGATTAGTCGTGCAGCGAAGAAACGCTGTATACATTTATCGAGGAGACGGTCTTTGGTACCGTTACAGATTGGTCGCTCTTGCATCTTAGGCACAAGAGGTTGAGTCTTAGGATAAGACGAGGAAAGAAAGAGTTTTCTTAGATAGGCGGCTGTACTTAATTCAATAAACTATTGTATTGATTATTGGGATTAAGAACCCCCGTAACAGCCGTGGACCGTCGACACAACTTGGCTAGGATGTCCTTCCTCCCTTGCCTCATCGTTGTGCACTCTTGCCGCCTCATTGTAAACTTCCCTGGGAAGGACCAACGGTTCCCCCAGATAATCGCCTAACTCCTCTCGAGCAATTTCGGAGGTTGTAGCTGTTACGTCCGGGTCCGTTGGAAGCGGTCCCTTTCGTTCAATTAAATCGCCAATATGGCTGCTAGAAGTAACAGAGGCTCCGGAAACAGACTCCTCGGCCATCCTCTTCTCATAATACTCTTTAGCTCTCCCAAGGAGTTCCTTGAGGGGAGGGGTTTGTTTCTTAGCTCCGAAGAGACTCATTTTGGCTCCTAGGTAACTGATTTCGAAGAAAACAGCTGAAAACCGAAGCAAAAGTTTTCTGACAATAATAGATTTGATTGGACTAAAAGGGTCTTGGCAAAACTAGAAGGTGGTGTGGTGTGTTGGTGAGGGATGTGCTTGTAGGGCGATGATGGGGATGACGGAGTGTCCGAGGATCCAGAGTATGAGGTTGGCCATGATCCATGGAGGAAAGAGAAGGAGAATAAGATTTGGGAACGCAGTAGCTCTAGAAGTGTTAAGCTGAGGCAGTTGTGACTGTATTAATATAATGGACAAATTTAACATTCGGAGCTCGTCCTGTATTTTAAGTTTTGGCACGTCGAACGGCCACCATGCACGTACAACCCGGCTGTAGTCTTGAAGGTCAATGGATAATGAAGTTTTAACCCTCCGAGTGATTGGGCTGCCTTGCGCCTTACTCTGCCCCGACCAACAAACCGTGCTCGTGCTCTGCATCCCGCAAAGCCACACCAATGTAACACTCACGCACCACTAAATATCTCAACCCCTAAAACACTGTCCCCACCTTCGGAGCTCCTAGTTGTCAGTATGTCGGTAAAACACTTTGCAAACACCAAAGTGAATCCGAGGTCGATTTGCAACACCGTTTTGGCACGCAATCTGGAAACTCACCAACCATACTCGAAGAAAAATTTTAGCTCTTCGTTTCTTGAGCGGTGATTCTCACTCTGGTTGGGGCTTCGCCTGTGGCCAAGTGATATATTCAAACCTTTCTCCAAAGCTCTCGAGCTAGTACAGCTCCCTTCCTCAACTCACCCAAATTTACTATAAAAACCTACCAAGCACCAAGTCTATGTTGTGCGAATATTCCATGTATCTTCTGAAATAAACTTACTCCTAGGACCACCCCAACTTTGACGATTTCGAGAAGATCATTGCATCGCGTGTACTATTAATATTACCGGAATCAATGCATTGGAGAGATGTTGTAGGTCCCGTTTCTTGCTGCTGAATTACTCACCGTCAACCGGAAGCTTCGTATTAGCTTGTTACCAAGGGAAAAACTCGATTTAGGGAAGTAGAGCTATTATGCTGCCGCCGAGACAGACTCAGTGTTCTTGAAAATATTGTATTTGGGAATCCTCAGATTCTGAGCTCAGTAGGCAAAGACACATGTATGACCACAGAGAACAGTACAATCCAACTCCCGAATTGCCAACTTTCCAAACCCCCCATCAAATTCCCAGAGACATAACAAATAATAAGCAAACCAGGATAAACGTATACGGACATACCAAGAGGCCGCGCATACGGAATAATACCATATACTATCATCAATTCAGGCAGTAGCAATCTCATACATCGGACAATGCTTCTCTTCGCCATCTAGATTCTCAACGCAGCAAAGTTTGCGTCAATGTCCGCCGCTCTCCTAACTCCAGCAGCAGCGTGATAATTTTCACCCCCGACCGGGGCACCGCACTCAGGACACCGAGCAAGCTGTCGAGGTAACCCGCAGTTTCCAATTGAAAACTGCAGCGAGATGTCAGTATACTACGATTGTGATATTTAACTTGAGGTCAGGAAAACCACATACCGGATGTCCGTTTTGACAGTAGTACCAGTGACCAGTACCTCGAAATTCAGTTGCCATCGCTGCATAGATCTGTTTCTTTTCCTCAGAGGATACAAAAGAATAGAAATTCACACCACCCAGAAGGCCCCGCGCCTTTTTGACGTCTTCGAGGAGATACCGGGTGGAGGGTTGAGTGGCAATGATTAGATAACACTTGTCAAGGTTGTTCCTTTCGCTAGCTAGGATGTGTGCTCTGTCTGCGTCTGTCATGGCGCTGCTCGTTGAGGAACTCAACTCCAGCGCTCTAAATTGTGCGTGGTATACCATTGACTCTATTTGCTGCTGGCTGGACTTGGAGCTTTCAGCCTTTTTCAGAAGCTCAATCGAGGCCTCCTTTGCCTTTTCTAGCCTTGGGGAAACAAATATCTTCCACTGTTCTTCCACAGCCTCAGGCGCCAGCTTAGCTATCAACACCTTAAAGTTCCATAGAATAGCCCACGTAATCCTTAGATGATAACTTCGGCCTCGTAGCTCGAACCCGTGCTGGATTACCGTATTATCCAGGTCAAAACTCGCAGTAACATTTCGCCGCCGTCGTGCATCCATAACCATACTTGTAACCTTTCCATAAGGTTGTTCTGCTTTAGAAACGGATTGGACAAAGCGAGTAGTAATGCTTTCGGCTTGGGTGGCGGCAGACCTATACTCTTGGAGGCGTGTCTGTACCTTGGTAACCGGCAAACCATCTTCTGATGCTGTGAACGCTAAGACAAACTCATTTGCAAGATCTTCCAGTTTATTCTCCTTCTCTTCAACGTCTTTCAGAAGCTTGGTTTGAAGCTCACCGGCATAGGCCATGAATCGTTTGGTGGCTTCATCTAATAGGGCTCCTTTTACAACTCGATTATACCGATGAATATTCCTCAATGGTGCACGACAGTCGGGGCAGCCTTTCATTTCGGACCGGGCAAAACTCTTGGGTCCCATTATTGCACCATCCTCGCCGATAAAATAGGTATTCTTGAGATCCATATGTCCGTCTAGGGTTTCAACTGAGTAAAAGTGGCCGCAAGAGAGAAAGATAACCGGATCTTCATCAAGATTGGCTTCGCGGTACGTCGTGAACATGATAAGATCGAGCACTCGGTCGAGGACATTGTTACTGGCACATTGCTGACATCGATCCTTGCCGGGACAGACTTCTCCACAGATACTGGGACATCTATGCCCGCACTCTGGGATAATCTTTTCGCAACGAACAGAACAAGGAATCAAATCGCACGGTACCGCGCAGGGCATGTTACAAGCCTGACTTCTGTGCTGGCACGACCACGCGCAGAGTTCCTGACAGGGAGGACAAGGCTGGGAGCATTTGTTCGGACATCGAGAATGTGCACACTGAACCTCGCATGGCATCTCGCAAAGTGAGCATGGTGTGTCGGGGTGGCAAGGCTTTTTGCAAGAGTGGTTGCAAGTAGTGTAGGATCTTCCACAGGGCACAATGCACTTCTTGTGGTCCTCAACGATGGCCTTCGAAACCTTATCTTTCTTTCTGCAGTCCGTGCACTTTCGTTTACATTGATGCCCACATTTGAGGAGTGAGCCGCATTCGCTCTTGCAACGATAGGTGTTTATGTCAACGTGGCATTCAACAGTTGCCTGGTGACCGCAATCCGGAAGTAGTTTGGTAACCATTGCACGGCATTTTACTTTGGTAATGTCGATGGTTTCGTGGCAAGCGAGACTTTTCGGACTATGACCGCAGGGAAGAGTGATGTTGGTAGTGATCCGAACTTGACACCCCCCACAATCCTGCCAGCACCTCTTGGGGCAAGAGTGGTCGCAGTGAGAAAACGATTTCGTACAATCCTCGTAGCATTTCACACTATGCCATAGTTAGCATCTGAAAGATAAACTAAGCAGAACGAGAACGTGAGCGTACATCGCATGGAGCTGTTCCGAGTGGCATTTCATCACACAAGCATGCCCACATTTCCTGAGTCGTTTATTACATCTCTGAGAGCAGCCGCCCTCTGGTGACAACCTTGTAAAGTCGTCAGGACTGGAGACGTTTATTGGTGTGTTTGGGTGTCGAGAACATAAAAGCGGCAATGTTGGACCGATATTGTCATTCCTTTGAAGTATCCCTATAACGCTTAACCACATGGGAACGCCGCAGGAGGTTTGAGAATCTCCAATAATGTACATTCCATGTTGAGCACGGCTGCGAAATATACGTGAGCCAGAGCTCCAACAACACAAGACGAGGGGCCAACCTAAGAAGTACATTGATTCGATTGCTAGTCTTCAGAAACCCGCAATTCCGTTCCTCGTTGCTTCGGACCAGAGACACGATTATGACCTTAGCTTCTTCTCCCTATGAAGTTTAGATATTGCTCTAACAATGTAGCAGAGGTAGCTCACTTGGAAATTGTCCACGGTTGCAATTCGTATTCCATCCAAAAGACAACCTTGCTTCGCTTCCCCGGCTGATAAAGCCGGTGTGTCTAGATCTGCTTCACCTTCTAATTCTTCGGCTGATGCAATGTCCTCCATGTCTTTGTCACCGATGACAAGATCATATGTCCTAGAAAACTTCTTTCTGAGCTTTCGTAGTTGTCCCAGGTACGGTGTGATTACGGCAATATCGTCCTTTCCAGTGTATGGACCCTGTCTCGATAGATGTCGTACCAGTGAAACTACCATGTTGGCCTCATATTCGTTACATTTAGAGGTTTGCATCGGGCCATCCTTAGCACTGGAGTCTTCATGCTTAGTATGATCCAGCCAGAAAAGTCTCTTTCGCATTCCCGCAACCTCAGGGTGTTTTTTCGTATCGGGGTGATCCTGAAGATGGGGATACAGAGTATCTCGGACCAATGAGGCAATAGAGGGATGCATTCGGCGTTGAACATTCAGCTTCGCAATTGGCATTTTCGCCCCAGAATATTCTTCGTTCGCAAGTCGCTCGAATAATGACTCATCCAAGCCATATCTTTTCCCTCGCTCATTTTCCATGGAGAGCTCATATCTAGAAATCTGAGGACGCAATTGAAGGTGGTCACCTATCAAAATGGCATGCTGTACCGAAGGTAGCATAGCGGTGATAAGATGTGCTTCTAGCACTTCTGCAGCTTCCTCACAAACTAAAACTTTCGCCGAAAGACTTCGTAGTAACTCTGCGTTAGTTGCCAGTCCTGTTGTAGTAGCCCCAATGACATGTGCTTCCTCAAGACATCTTTTATCCGATTCACTTTGTTGTGTCTGAAGGAGATGATTCTGCTTGGTCCACTCTTCCATATGTGACTGAAGCTCCTGACGACGAGCATCGTTGATAGACACCTCCCAATGAGACATCAGCGTTTGTCGCTCGCGATGGGAAGTCTTCCAGTAGTCGTAGCATTGCTCTTGCAACTGAATGAGATTCCGGTTGGTTCGCCGCGGCGGCGTATAGCGCCAAGGCGGGCATTTCCCGTTGATCCATAGTTTGAAAAGGTCAAACTTTGTTGTTCTGCTGACAAGTTGAAATCCTTCTTCATCTTGCGTCGTCACCTCCTGTGCACCTGCGAACCAGAGGTCGTGCTGTGGCTTGTGGAAAGTCTCCAGGTACTGTGCAATATCGGAGAATGTGCACGGCTGTGAACATTGGTTAAGTAACATCTCCAAATCCTCTTCGACTTCATCGATAGCCCGATGGCATTCCCATTTATTTTTCTGCTCGACTCTGGTGGGCTTCATTCCACCCCGTATTTTCCACAAAGTAAGTTCGGCCAACCGAGCCGACTTTGACCGAGATCCTAATCGAATGATGCTATTCTCCCCAGAGTCAAGAATATGCTCCAAGAATTGATCGAGAGCATGATTTGTGTACTACGTAAACGAGCTGTAAGCATTTATTTCATTCAAGGCGACAATTTGTGCAGAAGACAGAAAAGCGTACGCAAACACAGATGATGGGTCCTAGTTTGAGTTTGTCCCTATTAGCCAGCAGTATCTGCACAAGCTTATTGCCAACATAACTCTTCCCAGTCCCGGGCGGACCCTGGACAAGAGCCAGCTCATGGTTTAAACTCATAACTAAGCTCTCGCATTGGCCTCGGTCGAGAGTAGTATGTTGCGCCAGATCCCTAATTGTAACGGGTCGATCCACCGAATGCTTTAGCGGGAATCTATTAGTCGTAATGCAACTAAGATCCAATGTCATAGCACGCCCACGGGTCGGCGACATGTACAGTGGCGGCGGGATTTTCACTAATCCGTTACTGGTCTGGTACTGCGTTCCGGCAGTCGGTGCAAGCCATGTGGTGAAAGGGAGGTTAGGTTGTTTATGGAGTGTCTGCAGGCACTTAAGAACCGGTTCAAACGATGCATATAACGTTCCAGGGAACTCGACAAGCACGGCTTCTCCCGGGGTATCCTGTTGAGCAAGTGTAACAAGCCTCGCCTGGTCAAGCTCGGAGTTAGGATCAACCGGGACGAGGGATATAAGAGCTCTGTCGGGATTCCCAGCCAGGTCTTTCACTCCCTTGGGTTCAACAAATCCCTCCAATGGATCTTGAGCCGGACGAGGGATAGAGACTTCCCGCCCAGTAACCAGCAGGAAAACTGTCTCAAGTGTATCGTCGACTAAAGCGATAAGACTTCCAATCTGCAGATCCTTCGACATTGTCCACCACTGTTCTCTCTCAGGTCGCCCCATCTTCGATACTGTAGCTGGTTGGGTAAACGAAGCATCTATAACCAGCCCCTTTCGACGGTCGAACCTCAGCCCTTCGATGTAGATCTGCTCAAATATGCTGACTTTGGCATTCATTTTTCGTAGGAATTTGAGCTTTTTGGCTTTGTCGTTTCCGCGGACTAATTCTTGCCACCACTTCTCGAGCGCACATACGGCATCCCGTAGGAGTCCTGCCGTGTCTTCCCTGAGAAGTCGAAATTGTGAGTCAAGAATCCTGTAGATCCCGGTCTCATGGTGTAATGTTTCTTTGTTCTTTAGGGGAAGGAAGTCTAGTCGATCCGACTTTATCTCTCCAGTGGTTGGAAGAATTTTGATATGATCGATGGAAGCGAAATCGTTGTCATGACGTGGACCTTCGAGTGATTTATCACCAGGTAGATCAACTTTCATCTGGAATTTAGGAAAAAATGAGGTAGCAGCGACTTGGTACGCCACATAGGGGATGTTGTCGCCCATGTGCAAACGCTCTTTGATTCTCTGTATATTTCGTTCCGTTGACCGCAGGGTTTGGTAGTCCTTCCTTGCAGCCGGAAATTTATCGAGGCAAACGCCGAGAGAAGTGACGATATCCTTGAATCTGCCTTGGACTGCTGCATCTTGGTTGAGATTGACGGTGTTGAACAACGTTGCAGAAATCACAAAGATTCCCTGCTCGCACTTGGTTATTATATTGGCATCCGACATTCCTTGCTTGAGGTACCCTAAGGCTTTCTCAAAAAACATAAGGCCCCGTTGCCCGTTCCCATAAACGACGTTGTAAATGGTTCCGATCGCATTTTCGAGCACTAGGGAAGTCATAATATCCTCATGCGAAATCAGTCGTAGAAATGGGATAAGATGTGTCTAGAAGTCGGGCACCTGACCGCCGGGTTGCAGGGAAAAGTTTGATTCTAATACTTTCACAATCCACAGAAGGCCCTTTTCGTTTCCAAGGTCCTTGATTATAGTTTGCCTTGAGTCCGAATCACCAGATTCGATGATTGCAAGGCCTTTGTTGATTATGTTGGCCAACTCGTTGGGAAACATAGCAGTGGGTCTTGACAATGACCGGAACCAATCATAGCACTGTTGTTTTAGCGTAGGAGCTTGGGCGCCGACGGCAGCGGTGGTCGCAGATTGAGCTTGAGTAGCTGGCAAAGAAGTCTCATTCCTGGCCCCTCTGCGGTGTGCTGGGGTAGCTGACGAAGAAGCTTCATTCCTGGCCCCTCTGCGTTGTGCTGGGGTAGCTGATGAAGAAGCCTCATTCCTGGGCCCTCTGCGTTGTGCTGGTGTAGCTGGCGAAGAAGTCCCATTTCTGGCCCCGTGAGAGTATTTACACTTATCTCCGTACTTGCATCCCGCTGGTGTACTAAACAAACGACAAGCACTTGACAAAGTGATCAGTAGTAGCTGTAAAACCTAAGTGTTAGAAGTGCTTACCCCTTTACGAAGTTCCTTCTGTCACTCATGCTAGGCAGAGAAGTAGTCCCAAAATGAGGTATAATTGATTATTGTGGTGAGTGAGTTTGAGATGGTTGATACGAGATGTGATGGTAGGCTTCAGTTGAGGGTCAAAACAGAGGACAATCACGGATGGTCTGGGGCGTGCACAATGGTTTCCCATCTCACCTTTTTGAGGTTCCGCTGCGTACCACTCTGTTGGGATTTGTGATATTTTCTCCAAATTCAGCTGGCCGGTCGCAGTCATCCATGGCCAGAACAATAAATGCAAGGGGTCACTGCAGCCTCGTCCTCCAACTAAATCCTGTAGAGTAGGCTTGAACTTCCTGATCCAGAAATTTCTAGGCCTCCACCGTAGTTTTGGTGCTGGGCATATTTCAACCATGTTAACGCGTTTCTGTGGAAAACACTTAACATTGGTATGTGCGGGTGAGCAAACACCCTAGTACATACTACAGTCGCGCTTCACATCCGTAAGTTTTAGTGGAAAGGCAAGAATTCATACAAGACGGCAAAACTGCGTCTTATTTTCTACTGGACGCTTTTCGAGGATCCGGATATGGTGGCTCATTTTGCGCGTTTCCTCTAATAGGGCGTTTGCTCTTGACGTTAGACAAGGGTGGTGATCGTGGCAATAACGGGTGGTCTCCAATTATTTACTTCAGAAATCCCAAACCCAACATTTCCCAAAGGCCATTTCAAAGCAACCCTTTATTATTCTATATCACCAGAACATCAAATTATGTTCTTCAGAAGCACCTCTACCTCCTGATATATTTAATTTTTTCAAAGTGACCAAAAATGTAGAATTGGTAGCTCTTCGAGAATTCTGGGTGTGCCCTAAATTTGGCTTCGAAGTTCAACAACGCAAAGTCTCTATTTTGTTGCTTTGTGCAGAATCCTGATCTCAACAGTGTGCACCAATCGATACTCGCAGCCAGTGTTAAAGCAATAGCCGTGCTGAGGAAAGGCAGTCAGAAAGCAGGTTAGCTCGCAGTGCAAGCGCTATAAAGGCGCGACAACGCCTATGACGAACTGGAAGGTATGACGAAATTTATTGATTTCTAAGATGAAGCTACTTTACTTATATCTATACTTAAGTTATAGATCGTTGTGTTCCATATAAAATTGAAATTCGTCAGAGCCCCCAGTTCGTCATATGCGTTGTCGCGCCTCTAAAAGTCTAACTTGTTTTTTTGATTGCCTATCCTGAGGACGGACGCTATTGCATGCATACTTATTGGTAAGCACATAAGGTGGGTTTACATTGCAGCATGATCTTTGGACGCTGTTTGCCAGACTATTACACGGAATATTATGATGATAGACGCTCTCACGCATGCGCAGAAAGTCTGCGGGTGCAGTGAGGTCCTCGTGTGGCCATGGCATATTTAATCTAAATGGAGTACTGCGATTCATTCTCTAATTCATCATCTGTAATTTTTTTGTTGGAAATGGTAGTGTACGCGGAGAGAAGTCCAGAAGCGATATCGTCTACTATCTACCGACCACTCTATTTACATAATGGCAAGACCGGTATGGCTGCTCTCTCTATCAATAGCCACTGGTTGGCTACCAGGCGAGAGGTCGAGCAGATTTCCAGCTTTTCAATATCGAGGCCTAGGTCATTGAGATATGAGGTGGAGCAGACCCGCTATCAATTGATAATTTTTTCAAATATCGTCGATGATGCTGTCCTTCCATTACTGCCTGGGCGCTTCACCTGCTACTGGCCTCTTTTTGAATATATCGGTCCAATTCCGCAAAGATAATATCAACGACAATCCGTCATACCTCGAAATCCGTCATACCCCGAAATCCGTCATAACCCTTGTACGTGACTATCCCCTCCTGCATGTTCGATTTTGGGAATTGGTTGCAATACTCGGGTGATATGATTCTAAGTTTAGTGGGTGGCAAGCTAAAGCTTCTCTAGGTAATGATTGTCACCAAATGGATATTAAATCATGATCGGTACTGGGTATTTCCATAAGAAAAGAAAATCTCATTGACTGTGCCACCGAGCAACATCAGAAAAACAACGATCCAATCGACCGGTTCGGTTCTTCAGCGACGAAATCTACGTTAAATATCCACCATCAGCAATACGGGGCAAGGGATTTAGTCTGTATGGATAGATCTACCGTTTTTAGTGGCTAGAACAAATGTATGAGCCCATGAGCATGGTTGTCAGTATTGCAGGCATCAACCACGCTAGACGCGCTAGAAGTATGCTAGCGTAGTCAGGTTGCGGCAGATCGTCCATACTGCCGCCTCTGACGTCACACTACGGATGTCGCCCGGAAACTCGTCTCTGTGAACAGTCGGCTTGGGATTAATATTTGAGGGAAAGGTGTAGATGGTTTTCCACTGACTGCTGGAAGGGGTAGTAAAATGCCTAATTCAATTCATTGGCACTGAGGGATTGTGCAATCTTTGTGAACTCTTCTCTCGATACATGATTCACTTTTCCTTCAGTAGCGTATAGATACTGATGAGGGTTTAATGACTGATGAGTGTGAATTGCTGAACGGAATAAGTGAGGATAGATGATGGATCCAAGAGGATCGTAAAATAGACTGCTTAAGTACTTTAGCATAAATAACTTTCTCCAAATAATTCCCAACAAAGGCTGTACGTATATTGTCTCGTCCCCAGACTCTTGTTGCCGAGCGAGCCTGTGAGCGAAGGCAACGAGAAAACGAGGTACGAGTAGCAACACCACTGGAGGCTGGGACGAGACAAGTAAGTATATTGCTCAACGGTCCAACTGTATCGGCCAGTATCATTAGGGTTAGGGCAAGAACTGTACCAAGTTCACATACTCCCAATAACTGCATCTAAGTGCGTACATACTACGTACTATTTGTAAGAGTACATCGTTCATACTAGTATGTACTTAGTATGCACTTTCTAGTGTTCAAGCGTGGACTTGTTGGGTACTCTACCAACGACCATTTCTTTACATTGTTAACATCGCGGATATATTCCATGGCCCACATACACCACTGAAATCCCTCCCTCACCTTACGATGTCTTCACCGCAACTCCGCCCTACTTTCTCTACTCAAACTACATACGCAGTACCATGTCATTGTCATCGACCACAACACTGTCTCCCCTCGAGCGCATTGCCAATACGTGCCCACACCCCCAGACTTTAGTCAACCCAAACCGGTCTGAAACATCCAGTCCAGTCCGTTCTTTAATTGCCACCGCTGATCTCTGGACTGGACCTGGCAAACCTGAACGATCAGTTCAAACCCATTCCAGACCGAATGATTAAGATTACTGGGATTAGGAAGGATGTTCGGGAGAAAACGATGCGGGCTTCTTCACCGCTCTATTGCACAACTAAATCTCCGCGGCGGGTGGTTCTGCCACAAAGCTATAAAGGCCTTGGCCGGTTTCCTCATCGGGTTGTGGCTGACCCTAGTCTAATCTAGCTTTCAATGGTTGGGAAGGAATTGTTGTCACGGAGGGATCGCAAGACCAGACTCAACCTTCCCGACCAGCCGCCTCCAAGTCAGCGGCCGCTATATTCATTGGGTCCTGGATCATCTTGCCCCAGGGCTTCTATATACTTGGGGAAGCTCTGGGAAATAGGTCTTCTTCAAACGAGGAACATGAGTTATGTTAAGGTTCTTCTCTACTCTGCTGACTAGCTGTTAAGTTCCAAGTTCTTCCAATTCTTGAAGATATTCGGCGCTCTATTCCTGGGGTTTTTGGTTGCATTGATTACCCTCAAAATCTACTTGGCGCTGGGGAATTTGTCATCTAGCCGTGGACTTCAATACGCTTGCTAGCACTACCGCTAGCTACCTAATCGATCTTCCGGCTACAGCGATGGTTACTGCTTCATCCTCCTCCTAGCCCACCTCACCATCAGACCTCTCTCTCTTTCACACACCCCGACCGAAAGTCTTCTATGCCATTAATCCCTCAATCCCTTAAATCTAACCTACTGTGTGAGACTTAGTACGTACTTGAAAAGACGTAAAGAACGAATATGGGGCTGACTACGACTGTGAGTAATGTAGCATCTCCAAATGATTTTATTTTTACCCAAAAATTCCATTTTTCTTATTGTGCATGCATACCTAATCTGTAGCAGCTTTAGATGCGGCGGGCGTATAGCGAAAAATCGCCGGCTACAGACTAGCGTATACTATTACTTTCTATTATCCATATTATTTTTGTCAATTCCAAGATTTTATACCAACAGATACCAGCAGAAGTGATTTCCGTCTAATTTGTGTTCATGTTGCCGCAACCTTGCCTCGCCTCTGTTGTGAGAAGTTGTGGATGGAGGTTAGATAGTACACTTACTAGATAAGGACTAGCGTCGTCGTCGTGGTGTGGCTTGGAGCTTTTGCAAAAATTGATGATAACCTTTACACATTTCTTCACTTTACCAGATCCTCTGAAGATTCACGAAAATCCCGCCTAATAAACCGCCAATGTTGCACAGGAGTCCGCTATAGAGAGACTGGCAGGGTAACTCAAGATGTCTCGTCACGTTGGTTATCTGGGTCTCGCAGTCTCGAGACACGCGCATGGGAGAGGTTAGGAACCTTGAGGCCCTGCAAATATTATATGACTTACTATGCGGGGCAATGTAGATGAAGGGCAGGCCTAAGTGCTAGTGCACTGAAATGTTGTACAGCAAAACTTGTAGCGCCAGGTCTAGAAATAATCGTGATATCTGAACTAGGAGGGTGGTGAGTAGTGTTGTATATGAGACGATTGGCTCGAGACTGGGGTGCTCACAAGACAAGATGATTCGGGCCCTACCGTCGGTCTCGTCTCGAGAAAGTACGTGTTTATAAGTGATGGTTCACGATCCAGATCACAAAGTAGCCAGCGGGTGGAAATTTTGGGTTCTGCTTCCCTATAGTTTGCTCGTCGTCATCATCGTTGCTAGCTATAAGCTCGCGTACTCGAGTAGTCATAGCTAAATCATCGGGTTGACAAAGAAGTAATCTCTTTGCTTTGCTGAACATGGCGTTAGAAATACCAGATGCAGATTCAAAACATGAAGTGCTCATTAGGTGCTATATATATACCAAAATCCCAGGTTGGAAACCTGCAGTTATCGCTTTTTGTTCTTCTTTTTAGCCAGTCCCTATGGGTGTGACCGCAGGTTTCTTGATCCTGAGCTGTTTTATGGATCCTAACACATAGTATATGCTTAAGAAGACGCAACGAATAAATATGGATGCTGACTACGAACTATACAAACCGCAACATGATATTCGGATATCTCTGAATTTGGTATTACATTGAAGCGTCCCTTCATAAAAAATGTATACATAATGAACCGGCGGCCAGCTCTCATAACATTATTATCCCTCGATCCGATCAAGTCATACACACATCAACAAATGAGCCTCAAACCAAAGCACCTCATACATGTACACGCCTAGTGTTTTGGCGTAGTGTTTGGCTACTTTTGTTTACTGCGTAGAACAGTCCTACAATTGCGCTGATGACTCCCAGCACTATTCCAGCAATATCTTTTGGTTCAAGGCTAGAGCTCGAGTTTGAAGAGGATTGAGGTGGTGTTTGACTTGTGGAAGTAGTGGTTCGAGTAGAAGTTGGGGTGGTGGGGTTAACGAAGGTCAGATTAATGAACGTCGGCGAGGGAGTAATGATAGTATCGATTATTGCGGTTATTGCGGGTGGCGGTGTTAGCGTCGGAGATGGGGATGATGTTTGGCTCGTTTTTGGCTCTGATCGAAAGGTTATTCTCGAGCATTAAAAGAACACAAGAGCGGGAATGACGACGCTCGAGACTGCAAAGATCCCGAGCAGTAGCACATCCCCAAAGAAAACGCTCGCAACACTTGTAGCAGTGTGTACAGTGACAGTAGGTATAGGTACGTATCCGAGGCCCGTACCTGTCGTCGGGTGACCTGAGGCCGTCTTTGTTGGACCGGTGCCGCCAGAGGGGACATTGTCAATGTTATACCCTTCCTTACGACATCCTTCTCTCACCACAGCTTCCGCTAGTGCTTGCTGTTGCTGTACATCATTATCGCACCCACCGAAGTCCTTATCTTTCGCAATGCAGTCTGCGAGATAGTATAGCCCCGAGGCCAGCTCGTTAGGCGCACAGATACACTTGAAAGTCGAGCACTGCCTGCTATTCATGATTCCACCGTTCGACCACTGGCCAGTAATGCAAGTTTTGGCGCATTCTCGCAGATCTATGAATGAGGGGACATCGCCAAAGGAATCTCCGCGAATCGAAGAGACATAGAGAAGAATAACAAAAAGGAGCATAGGAATACGGAGCATCGCCGTCGTCTTCATTGACAAGATGGTGGAGTTTGACTGATTGCTGTTGGAAGAAGTATGTGAAAAGCCGCAGGGGAAGGCTGGATGTAGAGTAGCTTGTGGGACTGGCTCAGTTTATCTTCTGTTCTCCGATACAAAAAGCAAAGTTGGGCACATAGTTATTATCTTATACCTTGCACTTAGGCGTTGCGCAGTAGTTAGTGTTCATATTGCCATGCTCGAACATTCTTTGTATAATTTCCTCAACTACATATATATAAGCAGGGCTATCAGCTAGCTACAATTCGGATTTTATCTAGCACACGGAACTTCCAGCTAGATTTTTCCTTGCTGCGCCAAACAACTCTCATAGTGGGTTGTTTCAGTCCAACAAATTTGGGGCTGGGGCGTGCAGGTTAACCACACTACGAGGGCTGTGTAGGCTGGAGAATGCGGGGGCCAAGTCTGATGATTGGCAATTACAACGAGTGCTCGTTATGACTGACCTCCACATATCACGCTAAGCTAATTAGAGACGCTGAAATCCTATCTATGCCTCTTAGTAACTCTTGAAACAGATCCCCAATTGCATGTGCCATATGCCTGATGAGAACGTGGCTGCGGCAAACCGCTTTCTGAAAATCAGTCGAGTAGGTACAATCGGTGGTCAGAGCCCATGATTTCTAACTGCTAACTGTCATAGTGGAATTTATCTGGGTGTGAACAATCAACTACAGTTGAGGTTGACTTGTACCGTATTACCTGGACGGATTCATATTTTTTGTAGGTACTGCAGGTTGCATTCCCGAGTTCTACAGCGGTTTTAATTCGCCTTTGAAGTCTTGAAGTCTAGCAAAGCCAGAAACCCGATAAATAGAAGCAGTGTAAATAGTCGGCTATATCAGCTGCACGAGCTTCAAAAGACGGATCCACCCAGATAATACGGTATATGCCCGGTACCGCGGAAGTCGTGGTGTCGGCGCCACCAATCAGGTAACATTGGTGGGTCTTACAGAGATAACTACTTCGAAAGTGTACTTTTCAGCCCTGGTACCAAGCCTGTATCATAGGCGCTTCTCGGCCATTGTTATGCCCAACCAGGAAACACCATTTTTACTACCGCTTTCGTCTGTGATCTTTAAATGGGCAGTAGTGTCGACTTAGCGAATCATCAGTTGCAGTATCTCTCGTAGTTATATTCGATTCCGGCTCGGTTTTTGCGAGAAGAGTACATGTTGGGGGCTGTGACGCATAGTGTACATATATGCTCAGCCGCAGATAGGGCGAAGTTCTATGGTGGTTTTTGACATAGACAAGGCTAGCCAACCACCAAAGTAACTAGAGTCATATGTTGTCTGCGGTCTAAGAACGGCATAGAAGAGGTCAACATATAGAACTCAATGTTGCTTTTTGTTGTGAGCACATATATCTTCTTCCGCTCTCGAGCTCTCTAGCCAACTTACTACTATTTCTTCATAACCGAACCACACATACCTGGAACACCCCGACAAGCACCCCAAAAGAGGATAACTACACGTACCTTTCAATGAAGACAACAATCATACTAGATCTTCGACTCCTCCCTTTCCTACTTTTATTCATCTCCTCCACCGATTGTACCCCCTTCGCCGAAGCACCCGGATACAACGACCTTCAAGGTTATGCACGCGGTTGCATTGAAGGGGGATAAAGTAGGATACACATATGGTCAAAGACAGTATCCGATTGCTAGGCTATGAAATGCATTTGTGCGCCTGAAGTGATGCTAAGAAGGTGTTGCCCTAGCTGAAGACCTGTGTTAGCTCTGATTCGGATGATATTTTGCGTGGATGCAGGGAGGATATCCACCAAGTGCCTCTTGCGGAGGAAGTCGATGCGAATCAGCAGGATTCGATCTCACAAACTAAAGAGACGATCCAGCGACACTCAATCGCCGCCACTATCACTTTCGCGGCTAGTCATAGGGCTGCGGGTGCTTTTTGTGCAAACCTTTGGATATTTACCCTTCTCTTGGGTATTGTTATTCCTCCTTTCATATTCGTTATCATCGTTGACCTGTCCATCGTTACCCGCAACCACCGATATATTGGCATTCATCGAAATATCTTCCCCTTTTCCTCCATCGGTTCAATAACTTTTTCGTATATGGTTGGATATTGGCTTAGTGCAGCGAACCCTCTGGTGCATTTTCTGCTTATTATACAACTAATGCTGCAGATTTGTTTTTTGTTTATGAATATTTCATTTTGCTATCTGTTTTAAGTCAAATGTTTAGCATTAATGAATGTTTGAGAGAAAGAAGAATTTGGCCCATCATGTACATTTTGTTCGAATTGATAACCACGAGTGATGTTTCATGTCGCGTAGTTGCGGGTTGTCCGCTTACCCATTGGTGGGAAAGCTTGAGTTAAAGTACGCCAAACCACATCCCTCCAGAGTACCTGATATATCACTGTGCATCACTACCGGGCGTTCTGGAGGTTTCAAATAGTACGTTGCAAATACATACACACTTAAACCCGCCGGTGTACTCGTTGAAAAATTGACCCTGCCGAACCATATCACTATCTAGGTAATCTCAAGAGGAAACAATTATACCTTACATCTATTCGAGAATGAATTCGAAAATATGACCAACTTAAACAATTTCCGTAACTGCACCTACACCCCTCCGTTGGCCCCGCGGACCGTCCCCCTTCCGCGGCTGGGACGAACTCCTGGCAAAAATCATTATCGGAGTTATAACCCCGAAGCTGAGGACAGCCACAAGGCCCAAGTATAATGCCGCCTCCTTAACATCATGTCGTATCAGCATTCACTCGCAATCCAGTAAGTGTACAGTGCATGTGTAAGTACCTTCTGAATTCCCGTGTACACACCCTTGCCCAACGGTTCCAGTATATAAATCAAACAACCTACAAGATACAAGGAACCACTGATATAGACCATAATAAACGGACGTTCCAGCTTCCACAACGCATCGAGCTTCCTATTTAAGCCTCGTTCAAACTCCTTGGAAACCTGGCGGAGCTGGCTCTCCATGGTCCCAATTGCGGTGATACAGAGGTACACGGAAATGATGCTGGCGTGGAGAGCAACATACCAGAATGCTGAAACCGTCCATGGGGTAGAATCGATCCGTGGCAATGAAAAACTGGTAACCACTACAGCGGCGAGAAGGGAGCCCTGGTTGTATTGTTGGAAAAGCACCCAGAAGCTAAGTGGGGGGGACGAATAAGGTACTTACAGTTACCGCGATTGCTTGTATATATGCGTTCCTCTGCTGCAAATACCACATCGGGATTTTTTTATCTCCAAGGTCCCTCAGAGCGGCATACGATTGCTGAGCATTTTCGCGGTTGACGAGAAGGAGCAGATAAATATTCCAAGGCAAGTTTTCGTATGAGTACAATCTGGAGATCTCTTGAGCACGAAGCTTAGTAGTATTCCTAGTTGTAGGCGATGGAGGAGAAACTTCAGGAGAAGTCTCGTTTGTCTGGGTTTGACTGTTGGCTGTCGTGGACGATGGAGAAGAAACCTCAGGAGAAGTCTCTTCTGTCTGGGGTTGACTGTGGATTCCCATGATACTTGGTGTAGAGTGCAAATTCGGATAGTTGTGTGTACCGGTACCCCTAATATTGAGCAGTTACCTAGGAGATACTTATACAAATTACCCTTTTGATTGCATAAGGCTAAGCTTATATGGAAACGCATGAATTATCTAATTTCAACTATGTGATTATCGTTCGGGTGAATAATGAGCTGGCCATGAGACGATAGCTAACCCGAAATCCCAATCCGACCAACATCTGTCACCGTTTGCACGTTACCTGGTAGAATTGTGGATGGCCATGACACAGCCTACACAAAATGGCGCAGCCAAAATCGTAGCAAACACGATCAGTAGATTTTAGTAGGTTGTTCCACTCCTATTGGCCCGTCTATAACTCCATCCACCATTCATATAATCTACCTAATCCAACCCCAGACTTTTGTATTACGTGTACCTTGCACTGCCTGCCTGCAAGGCTTGGAGAGGCCTCTTCCCATACTCTGAATTAAAGATGCTTCACATCTGATATCAACTGTCAATTATGCTTACTTTGACGCTTGAAATCAGATGGCAATTCAGCAGAGCCGGAAATCAAGCAAATGAGAGCAATATATTCGGCCCCCTATACAACCTGAACATGCTATAAAATCAACGAGCTGGACCAACGTATATTCTAGTCGGAGAAAGTAAGGTGGCGGAGCTGTGAGCAGCAGATAACGAAGAGCAAGAGGAAGGGGAAAGGGACTCTAGTTCTGCAAATATATTAAAGTAATCGACGGTGTGCGCCTTGAGGAACGATATGGATTTCTTTGGCCAGTACTCAAGTAAGAAGATCTTACCCTCGAGATTTCGGGTAGAATGGATAGGTTCAAACTTTGACACGAGATATGTGAGCAACAGTTCAGCCTTAAGCCTTATTTAAGACTATATAGGATACAACAATCCAAGGTGACGTCAAAGAATATGAATCTGCGAATGATAATTCGTGATGACGAGTAATATAACGTGTTTAGGCTAACTTTGACGAGAATCTTGTTCTAGGAAGACGGATACCCTAAAGTTTAACTCGTTTCCATTGCCCTTTACCACTAGAGGTTTGAAAGGCTTTACCGAACGTATAATTGCGCACGCCCAAAGAAACCCCAGAACGACCGTGTCTCGAAGACGTTTAGCGTCTAGAGTAGCCTAGTATTTGGAGCCGAGATCGTCGAAAGCGACGCATGCACTTCAGCCCGACTCAATGCCCAAAGTGTCCCCCCGGAAGTGACCTGGACTATCCGTCCTACTACTTATCGTCCACGATACGCTCGCCATAGCCAAAAAAGTTTGTTCACATAATGTTACTGTATTTCCTCAAGTTCACATATGCATGCTATGGAATAAGTATACATCTGCCTCTGCCTTGCAATTTGTGTCGTGACTTAAAGGCTCCGTTTTCTTATAACAATCCCAAAGGCTGGACGTATTGATGTAGGTAAAATACTCTACTGGAGGCATTATCGAGCGCTTGAAAGTAATACTCTCTCAAGTCGCTGTTACTAACTGGGGAAATATCCGGTCCATTCTTGAAGCCCCTTTAGCCCCCAATGTTATTTGAATTCCGTTAGGATGTCTTGGGCAACTCCCAAAATCACGGTGTATTTAGACGTCGTTACGTGTGGTGTGGAAACCGAGGATGTGAAGCATGAACCATCCGTCAAATTGCAGAACCGAAGATCTGCATTCTCGGAAACTCCGCTATGGAAAGAATCCGTCTGCGTTTGGGCAGCAGAGTCGGTGAACCGAAGTTCCCGGGTCGTCGCAGGTAATACACTACTTTGTTGTGTACGGTATCAAACACCCACCATGGTGTTGTATCATGTCTGCCCATAAGTAGCAGTATCGAATATCCTCCGCGGCCCGAGTCGTTGTTCTTCCGTTTCCAAAGCCCCGTTCCTCTATTCATGCCACGAATGCAACTACCGCAACTAGAATATCATACCTGCATCACAAACATAATGTCTAAGTATAAAACTACGACTTTCACATCACTGACATAATGTCGCTGCCTTTCGTTCAAGAATTGGGTCAACACATACATAAGTAACTTCTGAAGAACACAGTTTCCAAACAATAGCCCGCCTCGTAGAATCAAGTCGAAATCCCGAACAAGTAGTACAATATCTGGGCAAACCACGTCTCCGTTCTCTCTGCAATTTTCTCCTTCATCCGTAACAATATCATACCAAGAATCACGCCTAATAAAACCGCCGCCCCCGCGATGCCAATCATAAGGCCCAAGTACAACGCTGCCGCCTTGACATATGTCACATCAGTCTTCATCCTTAGTATAGTAAGAAGACGTTCATACATACCTTCTGAGTCCCTGTCCATACGCCCTTGCCCAATGGCGCCAGTATGTAAATCCAACCCCCTATGAGATATAGAACACCACTAGCACTAATCATAATAAACGCTTGCTCCAGTTCCAACAATGCGATGAGTGTCCGGACTCTGTCTTGATTGAACCACCTGGACGCCCGGCGGAGTTTGCTTTCCATAACTGAAATCTCGTCGACACAGACGTATACGGAAAGTATGCTGATATGGAGAGCGGCCCACCATAATGCTGAAACGGGCCATGGCGCAGACTCGATATGTGGAAACGAAAAACTAGTAGCCACTACAGCGGCAAGAAGGGACCCCTGGGTATATTGTTGGAAAAAATACCCAGAGGTAGGGGTGCGGATAAAGCACGTACAGTTATCGCGATGATTTGTGTGTATGTCATCCTCTGCCGCACAAACCAAGGCGGGATTTCTTGGTCATCTTCAAGTCTCTTCAGAGTGGCATACAATTGCTGGGTCTTTTCACGGTGGATGAAAACCCGCGGGCCTGGGGGGAAACCCCAGAACTGGTGTTCGTATAACCTGGAGATATTGATCTGGGTGCAGAGTTCAGTATTATTCCTAGCTACGGACGAAGGAGGGGGAACAACAGAACTCCTTTCTACTTTGGGTGAGCTGTTGGCGGCCATGGTTCTCAGTGAGGATATGACTTTGGGCCCTGATGTTAAGTACGGAGATCCGATATACGATATGCGATGAGTTTAGATTTGTTAAGTACTGTACTAGTATATGGCGGGTGCTTCCATATACATGTACTAGATGTTCTTTTTTAGCCCGTTTTCACCGGGCGAGTTCGTGAGGTGAAAAAGTCTGGGCACGAGAGCACATGGGCTGGTGTGGAAGCACTCGATTGTCTGAGTTTCAGCCATGTGCCACAAGCTGCACATTCTCCTCGTATCATAACTCGGTTCTAGGGTCTGGAGTATAAATAGCATAAGCCACCGCCATATAATGCTGTACTTAAACGGCTGGTTGACGAGCGCATGTCATCGTCGTAAGGCGCGAATGATAAGACTAGCCCATACATGTAGCTCCTTGTTCAAGGGCTCTTGTCAAACGCATAGTTGGGTAAATACAAAAGAATGTGCTGAGATGAGTGTCACAAAGACGTTCAGCGTCCGGTGCATGATACGCGTGCTAAAAGGATTGTGTATGTACACAAATGCTACTGTTCTTCAAGAAGTTCCTTATGCTTGCTGTGGAATACACCTAGATACTGGGTAACCTGCCACGATATAGAGATCTCGTTTTCCTGTTAGATATATAGAGGCCCAGTCTGGACGCATTAATATACCCTACTGGAGGCAATATCGAACGCTTTAAATTGATCTCTATGAATAAATTTCTTCTTTGATCGATGTTACCAGAAGGGGAGGCAGCAGTAAGAAGGATCTTATGGTAGAAGAAATATCATCAAGTGTCCGAATTTGCGAACTGGTTCGGATTTGAATTCACTTTTTTCTCTGAATGATTGCTCTTTCAAGACGTCTTGTATAGGCACTGGCTATACTGTATCTGTGAGCGATTAATAAAAGTTAAGATACGCCAGCATACTTCCTGTCCGATTTTCGGGAATTTCGGAGAACACCTGGCAAAGTTGACTGTGGGTCAAACGCATTCACATACCCGCTCTCATGATATCTCACCAGCATATACACACTATTTCTCCCTCTTCTCTCCTTTACCACCCGGGCCTCCATTCTAAACTCGCTGGGCCAACAAGATTTACAGCAGCAGAAAAACACAATCCAACCTCCCATAAACGCCCAGTAACGACGGAAATGAAAAACCAACATAGCAACGCACTCCCCACCCTCCCAAAATCTACAGAGAAAAGATGCAGGCAAAAAAGTATAGCATTACATAGTCTTCTAAATGAGGCATCGAATCCATAGGAACGAGGAAGTAAGTCTCAAGTAGTGGTAACGATGCTACCTAATCAAGTGCAATCGGATTCTCCCTACCACCCTCTCCGGGTCTGGTTCGGTTCGGCGGGCCACTACCACCCCAGGCGCCCCCCCTGCGACCTCCCCTGTTCCTCAACCTCTCAAACGCATCCTCAGAATCATCCTCGGCTTGTTTATTGCCCCTTCTCCTGCCCTCCGCACGCCGTCTGCTTCGACTAGATCCGCGTTCACTGCCGTTGCTCCTAGTCGGCGGCGGTGGTGGCGGCGGCAGCGGTGGCGGCGGCGGCGGCGGTGGGAGAGAATGGCGAGGAGGCGGAAGAGGGGGTGGAGGTCCTGGTGGTAACGGTGGAAATAGCATACGTGGCGGAGGCGGTGGCACTGTCTCTCCGGGCGCCAACACCCTCAGATCCTGCTCGTCACCCACACGCTCAATATAAACACGTCTCAGACGTTCGCGATGTTTTTCCATCCCCCTATAATCGCCACCAATGACCAGCCCCAATAACGAGCGTCCCCTTCTCTGATCAAAATCCATCATCTCAAGGATTCCCATCTGCTTGACGAGTGCATCATGCGCCTCTCCAAAGCACGCGAACACCATCTTGATAAGATACGACGATTTCGAAATGATGTTTTCCGTGTTGTTGGGGTCCTGGATTACTAGTAGTTGTTCATCCTGCGGCTTTGGATTTACAGGAAGTGGGCAGAGTTCATCTTTCCTAAAGTATCCTGGCTTGTAGTCATCCACACGGATGGCAACGCGTTTGGTGTTGAAGCGTTTTCCGTAGAGCTCTAAAAACTCAAGGAGGGTGATGCCGAGGTTGCTGGAAGGGTTTACCTCGCCGCTAGCGACGGAGGGAAGCTGCTGGAAAAGGGAGACAAGGAGACAGCACAGCGTGAAGGAACCTACTCCACCGTGGTAGACTTCATTCAAACTCCTTATGGCGAGAAAGTGCTTCACAAGTGTAAGCAGAATTGGAAGGCAAGGATATTCCTCACGCCAGTGCTTAAAGGTTTCGTTTGCTACCAATCCGGATTTATTTTCGAACGAAACATCGACGTGCAAACCAGTAGCTTCATCAATATATTTCACGAGGGGGACCTTTGCGCCTGCAACGGGCTGTACACTACCACGCTCGCAGATACCTGCTTGCTTGATAGCGTTTGACACCTGAAAAAGGCGTTGCCTGCTATCGTACTTGGTTCTGTTGTTGACAACATAATCCTTGGACACAATGACAAGATCCACATCGGAGGTGGGTAGGTATAGGTCGGCCGCAAAGGAGCCAAATACACGTACGTCCGTATCTGGCCACAAACGATTTATCGTATTGCGAATACGCTGGACAACATATTGGCGAACTGCATGCTCGTATGGCCTTGGCTTGATGTATTCGACAAAGTCGATGATTTCCATGTGAAGCCTGTAACAAAACACCTATGAGCAACTGCATTGTTGGGACGGAATATCAAGTATCCATACCACATGGTCATTTTTAGCGTCCTCGAGTGATCTTTAGCTGTTTGGGTCCACGGAATATGATTAATGCCTGGTTTTGGTCGTAACTCCCATTTGATATTGCCGTCAACCTTCTGACTGTTCCTAGAAATCTCATCATATTTCCTCTTTCTGTTCTTCGGAATATCAGGATGAAAATCTTGAGCCTGACCTGTGGCAACATTCAACGATTCAGGATCATAATCATCCTCATCATTAGATCTCGAATCGCTATCACGCCCTCTCCTCCTCTTTCTAAGATCATTGCGTGTCCTATTGTCTGGTCCTGGGGGTGGAGGTAGTTTTCCAGCCCTTGACAGCGGACCCATACCCGGCGGGCCTTCATCTATGGGGTTCTTAGGAACGTAAACTCCATGGATCTGTTCCTTGTGCGAAAACGGCCTGTCCGGGGGAAGTTCTAGAGGTTTCTTGGTACTATCATTCAACCTCCGCATCTTCCTATGGTCTTCATGATCACTCTCTAAACTTGACTTTTCGTCTCCAAAGTCCAACGAGATGAAATCGTCATTTGCGGCGACGCGGTCCTTCTGTATTGTTTTGTCTGCGGCCGCCTTGGCTTTTGCTTGTCGGATCATGGTGATAACATCCACGCGCTGCTTGTCAGCCTCCACAATTTCCTTGCCTTCGGTTACTTCTAGCTTCTCCGCGCCATTAACAACTACTACAGGAGTCGGTTCGACAGTCGAAGTGGTACCCTCCGTGTTCTCCGCTGTAGTAGCTGCTACCGGGTCGGTTGTGGCCGTGGGTTTCGCGGTGGATACCGTCTCCCTCTCACCTTCCTGGTCGTTCATCTCCATTGGCTCGCCTTCTTCCGCCTCATTTTTCTCTTGTGTCTCCTCTTTTTCCCACTTGCTAGTAACCATGCCAGGTAATAACTCGGGTGTCTTCTCCCTGTAGTCGAAACTCAGGATGGGGCGATCGTACGCCGGGGGAGGAACAAAGGGCCTTTTCTTAAAAGGCGCTCCGCCTCTTTCTCCGCGGTCGCGACCGCCCCTGGCGGCTCGCGGGCCTGATGGGCGATAGCTGTTCCTATCTCTATCTCTACCCCTATCTCTACCTCCATACCTATCTGACTCACGCGGGGGTCTTGATGGAAGATGTCTCTGGTGTTCAAACTGGAATTCCTGGTCGCGATAGCGAGAATTCGAGTTGCCAGTGAAGCCACGAGGAGAGCGCGAGCGAGAGCGCGATCGTTGACGGGGGCGGTAAGAGTCGCCTGTGCCTGTGCGCGAGGCCATAATTGTAGAGCGCGTGCTGCGCAGGAAGTTCTTTAGTTTGCGGGTTTTGGCTGTTCTTTTCAGGGAGTGAGGAAACAGGCAGAGGTAGAGGTAGAGGTGTCGCTGAGTCGCGACACGGTAAGCGAAAAAGTCGGAAATAAGTACCGTATGACGCTAGCTATTTGCAGTAGATCTTATCGTATCGATCGCTCTCACATATTGAGGCGTGCTGGCGATTTTGAGGCGTTGCATATACGTAACATTGGAGGATTGCTGGCTTGCCCAGCCTTGCTTACCAACATCATGATCCTGCGAAACTCTACACCTCGGTGTCATACTACTTTCGATCCCACCAAGTCACGTTCATCTCGTTACTGTATGACTTGCATTCACACCCGTGAGGGCGATCTTACCTCGTGCCGACTCTCCTGCACCCAGACAAGGTAAGTGCGCACACGGCCCGCCACTAACAGCGCAGGCAACGAGGCTGGTCACCATCACCCTTCCCACCCTTCTCCAAAACCCATCTCGAAAGTAAGCTGCCAATTTTCATCTTTACGTCTCTTTTTTTCCTTAGTTTTGCAATTCGACAAATTCGGCTCCGTTTGTATCATGAGTCCGAGCCCACGATCCAGACCATCAAAGTTGATCCGTCCTGAAGCTCATCCGCTCCATTGTGTCTAGGTTCTTGGATACCAGAGCCCAGGAAAGGCCAGAAGCCGCCAGCTTTGAATACGATTCCATCCTATATCCCGAGTATTTTGATGACGAACTTTGTTGAAGAGCGTCGTCCATATAAATTTATTAATCATACTATCAGGTCTAACCTTGGGGATCCGCACGCGGTCGTAACCCTACAATTGTATTCATAGAGCCTATCAGATACGAACGTCGTCCAGCCCACACCATCGAAAGTTATACGGAGATAGATCACCCGAGGCTCGCCAATACCGAACGAAGAAACACAAATTATTCCGGCGATCGCCCATGCGCCGGAAATGTACCTCCTGACGGCCCAGCAGGGTCTGCTTTTGATGATTAGTAGGAGTGTGTTCAGTAGACTAAGCAGGATAACCGCAGCTGGGAATCCTCCGCTCGAAATGTTTGGAACGGACCCTTCTGTCGGCAGCGACCTGGCTAACACGGCAAATACTATGTTACAAGCGAGACTGAATGTCGAATTACCAGTCATGGAGGCTATCCAAGTACTATACCAATGCATACGGGCTCAAGTCGTGATGATTGGATTGACCAGGATAACCGACGACCCACTGAGGACGAAAGTACGGAATATAATGCGAGCTAGAATGCAGACGGCCGTAGTGTGGCTAGAAGGGTAGTATTACTTCGGCCTGGGAACGATCAGCCAGACATCGATAACGGGCATTCGCATATGTTGCGAGACGTTCTGCGAATGTGCGCTGATTCAACTTCTCCTGAAGAATCAGGCCTTGTCCTCCCTAGAAATGTCTCAGACGCACATATTGTCAATATTTCAACAAGTGTATTGCACCAGCAGCGTGAACCCACCTTTGAAGATCGCATAAGCTTGTCCGCCATGCATACAGAGGATCAAGGTTCTTTATCCCCACCTACAGGCGGTACAGGGCATCCTCTGCAGGGTCGTGGAGGGCAGTGTTCCTAAGCGGCCTCCATTTGAAAAGCCTACGCCGCAAAAGACTTGGCGGCCGGCCGAGCCTGGCTGCTTAGGAACACTGGTGGAGGGTGGGAAGAATGGATTCACGAAACGCGTGGCTTCACGGACTCTGGGGTGTGGTTGGGAAGAGTGGCCATCTATCGTTACTTCAAGAGGGTTGACTGATTTCGAAGAACTCATTTGTTTACTGAGGGACGTTGTTAATCATCAGTAGGTAGATAAGACTCTGCATTTTGATAGCCTGGGCACAGGAGGTCTTGCAGAAAGAGAGGAAGGTACAAATCATGAAATGAGGTTTCCTTCCGACACTCGGTATGGGTCAGCAGAACTCTTGGTGTAGGCGCTTGATTTCAGTTTTGTGTGAACATTTCAATGTTAGCAGAGTTTCCGATGATGTATAATGAGTGCATGCGGTGGTTTAAGCATGGATAGTCTATCCTTAGTAACTTGGTTTCTTTATTGATATCTGCACTGCGTATTTTTCGCTGGACTATGGTCTACGAGAAACTATATACTTATCAATGTACTGTCCCTTTCATGAAACTGTACGATAGTCTCCACTTGTGGACGCAATGCTTGGTTCCACTTCCAGTCACCAAAGTGATTCGATGTCCACTGTCATTCAGTTAGGCTTGTCAACGGGCCCTGTCATCAAGAGGACCTCTAGTTCTTAGCAACTGATTGATTGTGGAGATCAAAGATCAAAAACTATATATTTTTCGGTTCTTCTGTTCCAGACGCTACGCAGAAGACCCGGCAAGGCATACCTTTACATCTACAACCAGTTCTTCGAAATTACCATACAAGTACATACGCATCTGTATATGAACATATGCTGACATATGCTCCAGAAATTAAAAAGAGAATGGGAATTATTGTATGGCAGCTTATTTCCGCCAAAATACCCCGTGTCCGTGAACAAAGTCTGAATTTTACAATATGCCCAGTTACTACTATTAAAATAAGACTTTATCCACGGGGTTGTGAGATAGTGCACAAGGACATTGGACGGGGTCGTTGAATGGGGTCGTGGGATAGAGTACAAGGTCGTGGACACAGTTGGGATTCAGAACTTGTCCCATACTAACCCAGAATGACCCACTGTCATGACCCCGTGATGTTAGTCTCGTACTGCTGCTAGCAGTCCGAGACTACCGTGATGTAGAGTACGCGCTATTTCCCCATTTGATAATAACAGTACGCTAGAATTGATTTTTATTATTTCCTAATTAGGAAGTAAAGCTGCCCAAACGTGTGGCAAACTCACAGAAGAAAGTTATTTCGGCTTTAGTCGAAGGTCGCTCTCGTGCCTAGAACTTCCACTTTGCAAAACCTTATGTATGTATCTTAGAGTAATATCGAGATCCAACCATTCACGTTCCCTTATATTAAATGTAAATTGTGCAAAAGATATGTACTCCCTCCTCCATGTTCTCCACCTCCTCCACTTCCTCGCATAAGTAGGTTGTTAGGTGGTGAAACTCAGGCCACGCGCCTATCAGGCACTTTTGAAATAGGTATGTACCGTCCTATTGTTCGAATACATGGCGGTGGCTTGCGTTCAATGAGTTGCGGTTGGGGAGACTCGATAGACGCTGGCTTCTAGTGTTGTTTCATGGCTTGTTGCCATGCTTCGAATGGAAGTCCCATCCTTCGGATCGTAATGGGGTCTTTTAATGGCCTCGAATCAGGCTCTCAATTGCACTAAGATGAAAATGGAAGTGACAAAAAGGGAATAGTGTTACAAGGGAATGGAGTTGTGAGAGAGTCTAGAGACATTGCTCAACACAAAGTTCATAGGTCAACCCAGTGAAAATTTCAACACCACAGGTTTGAGCTGGGTTTGCATGGAAAGAAGGGTTTAGGGTAAAGGAAATACTGTTTATATGGGGTACTAAGTGAGTCTGGCAAAATTTGTGGTGTAAAGTGAATGAGAGTGACTGGGTCAAACTGGCAATGATCTGGATTAAGGCTGCAGTGAGTGTCCATGTGGTGGAATTCTTTAAAAAAGCTCGGCATTGACTCAGGTAGGGGTAAACTAATACCCCCCAAAGCTCAGCTCTCTAGAGGTAATTTCAATTTTTGGTGGAGTGATGTCTCTAGGCCCTTTCTCCTCACTTTTCTTCTTGATCTCAATTTGGATTAGACTCAACATTTCGGTTAGTGTCAAATCACGTGAGACCAAGGGCGAGGCCAGTCTTTTAAGGCCGAGACTGCTGTAAGCAAGAGGATTTCGTCTGCAACTCGCTGAAAAAGATATTCTCATGCATAGTACATACGATTAGCCTTCTCGTAAACCAGACTTTGTCTCACTCGTAAGTTCGCTCGGCACCACCGATGTGCATCTCCCAATCCATCCCTCGGGATCATACTGCACACGTTACGGGATCATCTTACACAAGAAGAGTCATCGCCACTGGTTTCCTTGTTCCAGGCACAAGTTACGATGCCGCGCGTAATCGGTCTAGGCATTAAATTAGGCATTAAATTAGGCATAAAGCCCTCTCAACTGCCTACTCTGTGTCCACACAAACCTGGCCAGAGGCGAAAAATTATGATGCCGTCGCCAAACGTCAAAAAAAACACCTCGGAAGAGCAGACTCTTAGAAGCGAAAATAGAGTTGCAACATAGTGAAGAGGAATATGGGACAAAGATTCTTATAATTTTCCTGGATAGAAGAATGCACAGATTATATTACAAAGAACCAGAGAAAGGACCAAAGAAAGGTCACAACTCTCGTGATCACTGTTCCAGATGTTAGAACCACCCGCCACCAATGAGCTAGCCCCACCATTCTCCTCGACGAATGCTTGCTAAGATGATGAAAATGAAAACCTTGTGGCTGGTGAGGACTGGAATTGCAGACATCAAGATGCAGATCGGCAATGTCAGATCGACTGGATTACGTTCGTAAATTACGACGATCCATACTCATACTAATCCGCATTTTGGATGCTGATGAGGAGACTGCTGGGAAATCGGTTTAGTACACCGCCTTGTTGGGTCATGATCGAAGTTCATCTGATCATCGACCCATTTGAGAAGAAGCCGGTGGTAAATCTGGCATGAAGTCTTGTCGGAATATGCATAAATAATCAAATCCTATGAAGTCTGCATATCTCGCGCAGTAAGTAGCAAGAAGAGCGGTCAGTTGCGGAGGAGACTCCGTCTCAAAAAGTAAGGCTTTCCATGCACTATTATTCCAAGAAATTGGGCAAGCACAAACTTGAGATATGACCAACCATATTAAGTGCGGGGAACAGCTTTCCTTCAGCCCACCACACAACGTAGACTATGCACAAGAGTAATGGATAAATAAACAAAGAGATAAGACAACCTGTTTCTCGTCTCAGAGGCATAACAGTACCAAATCGACCACAAGGCTTCGAATCGAACGGCAACTGGTGTGAGCATTACACCTTCCTCAGGCATCAGGTTCGTTCCTAGGCGGGGTACAAGCTTTTGCTGCAGCACTGCCAGATAGATTGAATACATGCCGGACGACCGCGATGTTTCTTTGGCGGACAAACCCCACGCCAGGGTACATTGATTCCGAGAATCCCGGGTAAGTGAATTCTGGGAAGCCAAATATTGACACAACTGCCGAATGCTGCCCCACTGAACTCCAAGTCGTCTATGGCGGGTACGAAGGTCGAGTCGTCCGATCCAGTTAGTCTCGTTTCCAGCCACTCGCGGGGGAACGAGACTGTGATCCAGTGCCTTATCCTGGTGGACCCTTGATGAATCCAACACCAACTCGGGTACTGCAGAGGCCAAAAAGTAGGCGTCATCCGTGCTTGCCATGCTAATCGGCGGCGTGCTCCTAGTCAGGGACTCAGGTAGGTAGCAAATCGGGAAATTATAGAATCAAATGCCTTGTGCCTTGTTTTCAAGGGTCAGTTAACCAATCCACACTGGAGAACCCGTCTCGATTCTTAGGCGCCATGAACAAAAAGTTGACAGTTGTACACAGCTTGGCGGGAATAAATAACTGAGACTGGTCTGAGAAGGCTTCCAGGTAGAGTAATAGGTTTGAGGTTGAAAACAACACTGGCACTGAGTCTCAGCCGTATCCGACGGGTTATGGTAGGAGTGCTTTGTGCTTCATTTGTCAGTTTAAGTCGTAGTGGAGTGCTAAGACCGAAGATGGGTGGTTCTTGCCTTGTTCTTAGTCCAAGGTTGTACACGCGAGGAGGGGTCCCTTGTCAAAAAAAGCAAGCTTGTAGCGTGTTGGGAGGGGTTCGATTCCAAGGCTGCAATAGAAGCTCATCCTAAATAGCACTTTCCGCGAAAACAACTCTATGATTATTTAGCAACAAAGCTTGGTTCGTAGGATAGTCGCATGATTCCCCTGCTCGGATATAATAGAGGATTCTAGAAATAGGTTAGGAAGAAATCTATCATATCGTCGGTCGCTTTTGTTTTTGTGCATCCGCACAAATTGCTCGTCGACGTCAATGTGACCCCACCGCAACCAGCAAGGGGGGCAAAGTGTAGTGATGGCCGCTAAATCCGGTTCCCAACTGTCATCTATAAAGAGGACCCTCTTCTTCCTTCTATCCTACCTATCGTCAACGACTTCGAGCCTCACAATCAACTTCACACAACTTCACACAACTTCACAAACACTTTCAAACAAAACCCCCCTTCAACCAACCACCACCAATCATGTCTGGATGCGGATGTTCCGGTGCTTCTACCTGCAACTGCGGTGATAGCTGCACTTGTGCTTCCTGCGGAGTATGTTGCCTCTTCCCACCGATGCTTTGGTGTGGTGTTGTTGGAAGCTTGTACTAACGAGACCAGAAATAAATTCGATTTTGTTACTCGACGGCATTCCTTACCGCCGCGCCTCCATTATCGTTTTCCTCTTCTCGTCTTGTTCAATTTTGATGCGTTCGATTGCAGCAATGTTTTTGAGTATGGGTAGCAGTGCGGTGGTGGGATAATAAGATTCCTCAGTGTGGAAGTGGGAGGAAACCTAGGGTTGTTTTCTGCTCTTGTCGATTTGTCGGTCTTGTTAATACTTGCCGCTCTTTTTCATGCCGTCGGATGAATCAATGCTTAGTTAAAGAAACCTCTCGTTGTCTGGTGATTCCACATGGTGACTACTGCACGGTGTTCAGAATTCAAAGTAATCCACCCTACTTCTAGTACAGCAAATGATCCTCTCCAGAGACTACCTTATGGTGGTGATACCACATTATTGCAATTATAGCTAAATGTGTGCGGGGAACGATGCTGTTTTTCTGAGGAGAGCAACGTGGTGATGGATGTTTGAAAAGGATGTTGCAACCGAACGATGTCGACTTAATGAGGTCCTAAGGTAAAATAGATGTAACAGTACTCGACCACGCGGTGTTGTTTCTGTGTGCCATTGGCTTCTGCCTATAAACTCAGCACCAGAAACATCACTTGGGGGATGAAGGGTACTTACCTTAAACCACCACCACAACAAGCACCAAACTACCCCCCTCTCCCGTTCTTCATGGGCTGCTGCCAGCCTTATAAAACACCAACCTGAGGTCTTGCGGCATTTCTTCGTAGCCACTTTATATGCAGGGTCCAATCTATCTATGTGTCCCTTGATGGACACGATCTTCCATTATTGTCTTTCCGGTTGACGCAATGCGGATATTTCTCCGCAAAAGCGTCACCGGCACGTCCTTTCTAAACCGGTGATGACGACAAGCGGGGTTGGTGTTAGGAAGATGTAATTTAAGCTTTCCAAGCTAATGTAAGATCTATACAAGCGTTCCTACTTGACGGTTTCTGTCACCAACGTGCTCACATGAGTAGTACTCTCACCAACGAAAAGTGCACACACTGCAAATGGTGCAAGCCGATTCGATTCGCACGCAATCACGTTCCTCAATACATCCGCAAAGCACAAAGCATCACCCGCGTTCTATTTTGCAAAATAAAATAACCACAACAAAAAAGATTCCCTTCACAGTCTTAATTTAACCAGCCTGATACAATGCCAGAGCAACGACATGCGGCAGCACCAATGACACATTGGCCGGAGTAACATAGAGATCGGTATCCGTCAACGCTACAAAGACCGTTCCATTCACTATCGGATTGAGCGGGCTGAAGAGATCACCCGAGGGCTGAACGGCCTTCGCGGTGTTGTTGTCCCCAATGTCATATAGCGGCGTGTATGTGACGTTCAACTGGTTGAACCAGGCAGCAAACTTGGGCGCACCGGCAGTGGTGTTGGTGATATACGAGCCATTGGGACCAACAGCATGGCCAGGTCCTTCATAAAGGAAGTGGACCTCACGGCCTGCCTCTGAGAGTGGAGGGCGGTTGTGGGTGATAGCTGGGCCATATCTGGGATCCGTTCCGTTGGGATTATTTTGGATAAAGAGCGGGGGGAAGTTCTGCCACGGGAGTCTGGGAGTCTCGGGACCGCAGCCTTTGATGTAGGGGGCGAGGAGTGACCAAGCAAAGGATTGTGGCACACCTACTTCGAACCATACTGGCATCGGGAAGAGGCCCTCGAACTGTGGTGTTCAAGGTTAGTAAATGCTCTTGGAGGTAGTGCTAATCAACATACCTGACGGAAGATCATCTGCTGACGGGCTTCGGTGGTGATAGACTGCAAAAGCAACTGTGCAGCCGGCCTCGAGTCTAGGTGGGGCAAGAACCCATAAACACCAGACTCACCCCATCTAGTTAACTTTTGACAGAAATCGATGTATTCCGGGACTGTTTCAAAAGGATATTGGTATTCACATTGTCGTGGTGCCTGCGGTCCCAATATGTTTGAAATGAGAGTAGCATGACCTATAGAATAACTCGTAAGATATGATCTGGGAAGATCTCAAATGGACGAATAAACATACCGACTTCCTGTTCAGCCATGAACTCTATCAAAGACCGATCATCTTCCGTCAACCCTGCATCCTGAAAATCTGCGACGGAGAATCGTCGAAGTCCTTCTTGGAATAGATCAAGCTCGATCCATTCCTGATACAACGCTAGGGACAATGAGTGCCAGTCGAAATCGCTAAAGGCCTGGTAAACCGGAATGTCTGTTGGACTCGTGCCATTTCCCCCAGCGGGGACATATGGCATAGGCTCTGGCTCCGTCAAGTTGCCAGTGTTGGGATATGGATTGTGGAGTTCGGGAGGATTCCCTGAAGGAATTCTCCCTGGTGATCCGGTTACGGGTTGTGCATTGGACTCGGTCATAGTAGCCACTTGCGGAGCAGCTTGCACGGCGAGTGCGAAGAGGCCGGAGGCCTGTAGGAACGAAATGTGCATGGTAAAAAAGTCGATTGAGAAATTGTTTCCTGCAATTTGAGATGGAGCTTTTCAAACAGTAAATATGCCATTTTCGGCTAAGATATAGTTCGAAGAAGCTGTTGGTGACGACACGGTGAAGGAATTCTTGAATCGATTCTCTAAGCTTAGACCATTGATTCTAACGGAGACACCAAGCGATTCCCAACGGAAATCATCGTTCCTCGGGAATGTTTTCCTTCAGATTGGATTATTGGCATCATCCAGAGCTCCTACATCCTCAGTTTATCTTCAATCTATGGGAGATTTATATGTACACTGACTCTGATTGACTCGTCTCACTGAGGTTGGCTACTCGGAAGCGTTAAATCGTGGGGCATTTCGGGTCGACGTTCATACCTCGAAATAATTTTAGGAAAGCCTATGCATAAATGCTTTATTTTGAATGTAAGTTTATTTGCCGACAGACGAATACTCGGATGGACAGGTCTGCCTTACGCCCGAAATCAGATAGCGACAGATCGTGAAACCTTAGCTTAAGCGGAGGGGTGCACATCTGGAAGGCACGCTATGTCATGGTTGTCAAGCTTAGACTGTTTAACGGCCGATCCACATGGTTCCATCGGGCTTTATTTCCAAACTTTAACGCAGGCAACCTTATACTCTAGTCAAATTGACCTCACGATCCTGGGGTGTGGGCTGGTATGTGGCAAGATAAGTGATTGCGTCATGTATTGCGGACTGCACCCCGCAAGACCCGATTTCCATCCCAGGATTGCGTTGCGGGATTCCACATCCTAGACGGCCTAAAAAAAGACCATGATCTACGAACGAAGTTGATGTCCTGTTAAACCCCAACCCACAATTTTGTTTGGATGGTAGTTTTATGGTGCCTCTCGTCATTTTGGTACCTAGTCCCCGAATAGGCGTGGGGCGTCGTCGCTCACTTCTTTTTAGGTCCCCGAATAGATATGGCGTGCACTTCTTTACGCGTCATCGAAAAGGTTTGATAGGTACCTTGACAGCACAGCAGCATTTGTCTGAGAACGGATCCGGAATGCTTTCAGATAGCACACTACAATAAGACAAAAAGGTATCAGCCTTGGAATGTGCTGTCGAACTCGAATGGATGTATCAGAACGATCGATCGTTCGGAATCTGTTGATTACGAACTTTAACGTTATAGAGAGCTCGAATGACAGAAGAAAATTGTTGTTCTAGAGCCTGAGAACTCGGTAAAGGCGTGGGGTGCGGGGTCAAGGGGCTTACATGCGATTTCGATTGACTGCTGCTGTAGTGAGGTGAGACCACGAAGCATACCAAGAAGACATCTATAAGCTGAGCTGAGGGAAGTACCTCAGTATATCTACCTGTCTTTTTGTACTGCGACCTCTATGGTCCTCTCCATGATTCGTTAACTGTCTTGCGTTACAACCTGTACGACAATTGCAACTGCAGCTGCAACACAAAATGGCGCTAAGTAAGCCCCAAAAAGCAAATACGCGCAGCCCAGGAATGCCAATGTTCCATATCCCGTGTTATCGGATCCCTTTTCGGTTGCACACCCAATGATGGTCATCGATCACCTTGCAGTGGAGGGGAAGGAGGACAACGGGGCTGAACGTGTCCATCGGTCAATTGAAGGCTCCCGCCCACCTTGTTACATTCCTCGACTTCGCATCTTCACATCGGCCTTCCCCTCACTGGCCTTATTCTTCTCTACTTTAGCCCTCACTCGCTCCAAGGACAAAATACCCGTTTGCTTATAACACGTATGCTATCGTAAGGCCTAGCTAGGTAGCTGACAGCCGCCCTAAGATCATCGCACCGGGGTTCCGAAAGTAAGTTGCGCATTCGACCTTTTATGCGATTGTTAACGAGATGTGCGCAATATTACAGCCGCTACCTCCTACTCCGACAGATCGGGAGAGACGGTTCACGCAACACGTAGTCACTGCGTTTCCCACGGACAGACGGCATCAGAAACGACTTCCATTGATGCGAGGACCTTATCCGAGAAATAACCCGCCGTCGCCACTACCGTCGCCCCCACAAAGCTACATTCCGATTCACCTACAATAGTGGATATTTGGTTAGATCCATTGCTCCGCTATGAGATTCGGAGCTAGCCCATTGCTGGTGTTGCTCTTATCCCAGGCTTCGACGGTTCAGTTTGCGAGTTCATCGCGGATACGAGGTAAACGATTATTAGACCTCGCCGATGCTCATCAACTGTATGGACGACAACAAGAGACGACTAATTTGATTGTCGTAACCGATGAAACAACTCGAACCGCGGATGGAGGGACGACGGTTATCACTCGGACGAAAACAGCGGCAACTACCACAGTTACTAGTACGCCGGTAGGTGATTACTATTGTTAGGCGAGGACACGTGGATACTGATGAACCGTGTTTCTGTGATTATAGACCCCTTCTATACAGGTTAGTCCCTTGCTTTAAAACGACTGAAAGATTTCTAACGTTGTATTAGAGTCCCCCATTTATAGCACCAGTGAGTAGTACTTTAATTTATGTTGGGGTACTGTTTCTTTACTGTTGTTGACACTTCCATCTGTTTTTTTTTTATCATGTCTACCTCTCCGGATCTAGGCAATGAAAGAGATGACTGACCATTCAAAGACCCAGACTCCTACAGTGTCCGTAGCACTTCCGACTGCAACATGTCCACAAGGCTATGTCAGCTGTGTTGCGCAATATGCTGGCAAGTGTCTACATTAATGAGAGACCCCAGCGATTCACTAACTTTCCAAAGGTGGATGTTGTCCCAATCTGGATAACAATGGAAACAGGGAGAACAAATCATTTTCCAACGTTAAAATCGCTGCCGTCGCCGGGGGAACGTGTGGCGGTGCTATTATAATCGCGCTAGCGGTCTGGTTTACATACCGGAAGGTAAAAAGTCGAGGAAACACAGCTTGGGGCCACGAAGCAGTAGCGGCGCCGACTGGCCGTGCATTTCATCCCTTTGCACCGCCTCAAAGAATACAGAGGAATTCTACACCAAGGTTTTATGGTGTGAATGTGGCTACAGCCCCACAACCCCAAGAACATATCGGTGTTTACGGGCAACCACACGGAAGGCATGGGCCGATGGATGAAGTGCGACCGGTGTACTATCCTGCCGGAAGCCCGGAGTCAAAGTATGCTTCAGTGCCGCTGGATTCCCCCCCGGCTGATGCTACATATTTCGGGAAGGAAATGACTAGTCCTACGGCCGAGCTACCAACAGATACCAGCGAAGGTATGGGTCACCGGGAAATAGTCCACGAGGTTGATGGCGAGGAGGTGCAGCGGGGGAGGCGGTGGAGTAGCAGCTGGGGAAAATTTAAAATGAAACGCGGCAGTGGAGGAAGCGGTGGCTCGAATTTCTAATTTATTTACAACATCTGGAGGGTTTTGGGGCTTTGGTTGATTTAGGGCATACGATGTGATATGATGACACGGGGCTAGGTTATGTTTATGTTGTGATGAGTCCTTTTTCGTTCCTTTGTACTAATAACAGTCGTTTACGGGGTGCATAGCGTGGGTTTTTCCCTCTCTTTTATGTTTTACATATCAGGGATTGACTTCTTTTCTTTTCCTTCTTTCGGGCGGGGGAGTTTCGTTCTGCGCTTCACATCTTGCAATCGTTTGGCGTATGGGCGAAAAGTTCTTTTCTTGTTCGATTCTAGTTCGATACCCGTTCTTTCGCTGCCGCTTAGGTTGGCTGTTGTTGAATGTGGATACATCTACCTGCTTTTAGGTACTTGGTTTGGATTTCCGGCCGGAGAGGAATGAGGTTTTTTGTTTATACTTTCGCTTCTTGTTATTATGGCGTAAGGCTTTTGTTTTTTTACCTTTCTCTAGGCACTACTGACGGAATTTACATGACAATTGCTGTCGTTTGTCGTCATCATGCAATTTTAGCTCTACGCTGTTCTCTTCTCTTAATTAGAAACTCCTAGTTACAGAGGTCGGGGGAGGGTGCTTTCATTACTCGCAGGTGCAGAGGTGTGGTGGTGTCTGCGGATATTGTTGTGGATGTCAACAGGTTGATATGCCATGACCTGAATCTTTGATGCATTCTACCAGTAGTGATTTGGAATATCATACCCATATGGGGTGGTGTTGTTGCAGGATCGTTAGTCAGTAGCTTCAGAGTTGTCAATAGTGCCTCACGATGGCTTGAAAGATTATCAACCGGCCCGTTACTTCTGTCTTCGCGTAGTACCTACCTGGGCGATAGAGCTTACCAGCTCGCAACACAACTGGCTAGTGGCTGCTATGGCAGACTGGTCTCCAAAGTCAGCTTTCGGGAAGCAACTAGCAAAGCTGATTTGTTCCCAGATCAGTCAAAATATCTACAGACCTTTGGAACCTACCCTCGGCAAATACTCAGCTGTGAATACGCCGGTGATTGTGCTTGCCACGCCACCTCGTTTATATTCCCTCGTAATATAATGTACAAAGTTGTGTAGTACAGTACCTATATCTAAAGCAGATATCTATCACTAAATATGCACAAATGAACGACCCAAACGCCAACCAAGCACAACGCCGTCTCAATATAATCCAAGTCTACCCTCCAATTCCAATTCCTGCCACAACGACCACTTCATTAACGTCCATTCTTAAACCCCCTCAACCCTCCCACCCAGTGCATTCACAACCCCCGTCAACATCGGCGTCGCACCAAACTCCAGTCTTACCCTTTCCCTACCACCTCCCCCACC
>Ga0307512_10001024_pt1 | contig 41032 bp, 42 predicted proteins | sample 14_EM_MG_FD_200267 | JGI IMG/M metagenome (GOLD analysis project Ga0307512, IMG submission 200267) | Populus trichocarpa ectomycorrhiza microbial communities from riparian zone in the Pacific Northwest, United States - 14_EM | ecosystem: Host-associated > Plants > Roots > Unclassified | place...
GGAGAATGTGCACAATGTGCTGCTGTGACTCAAGGAATTCAGCCCCCATTGCAAAGCTGAGAAGTGTCAATTCAGAGTACTGGAAGCCAACTTCTGGGTGTTTGTTATCATTTCCAACACAGTCAGCATGAAATTGTACCACATGTTCACAAGTGTGAACTGGCCAACACTGAAGTCACTTAGAACAGTTCAGGTACTCCTCAGATGGATGACCATCTATCAACAGTTCATCCGGTTATGTGCAACCCTGACTCATCCACTTGTTGAACTTTGAAAGAAGGTAGATGAGACTGTTAAACCGCAGAAAGGCAATGATCAGCATAAGAAGTCGGAAACGGTCGGGAAAGTCAGATAGAAGTTGATCTGTCAAGCTGAGTTGGCTTTTTGACAGCATACAAATGACTCTACTGTGGCACCAGTCCTCCAGCGTGTTGATATGGTGACACTAGTTATTCTTGCCACAGATGCAAGTCAATTCAGTATTTCACCCACTCTCAACCAATACAATGGTTTTGGTGATCACAGACCGGATAGTCTCTACCTCTGAATGTCCCCTCCAGGTGAACCGACGTACAACATATGCAGTTCGAAACTCTTGGCCAGTGTGGAAACAAGAAACCTCAGGTGGCGTTACCTTGAGGCTGGGAATCATGAGGTCATAATTCATTGTGACCACAACAATCGTGAATATTCCTGACATTCAATAAGCTTATGAGAAATCATGCCTGGTTGTTACAATCTTGCACTCCTTATAAGTGTGTTGTTGAGTACCTGAAGGATAGACGGCACCATGTGGATGATCTGTCCAGGGAGCTCAACATCGAGATTCCCTATGAAAGGACTGTGGCATGGGTTTTGGCAACCATCTCAGTGAAACCATACAGCAATCTCATGCAAGTAATCATTGAGACTAAGGTTTCTGACTGATTGGCTGACAACATCATGGCAGTGCTAGTCAACAAGGTTATTACCGACTGCACCAATACCGCCTTAGAGGAGAGCCAATGGAAAGACATCTCAGGTGCCTTCACTGCTCAGGGGAGGTTATTCATTCCATTGGTCAACCACCTAGATTGAAAAGTGATAAGTTAATTCCATGACAACCTTAAATCCAATTAATTTGAAGTTCTTAAGTTGACACAGCTGGTATCAAGGGAGTTCTACTGGCTTGCAATGGACTCGCATGTAGGTAAGAATGTCAGTGGCTGTAAACTATGCCACCCAATCAATGTACCTTGGCATGTGTAGTGCGGAATCAACATCACCTTGCAGATACCATCAAGGCCATGGGAAGGCTTCAACAAGGAGTCTACTATGTATTTGCCAGAGTGAACAGTGGCAGGCTACCCAAGAATTGAAAATATTGTGAACTGATTGCCAAAGAAGCCAATTTGCTTATAGTACGAGAGGGATTGTGACATGCCAGATTTGGCATGGCTCTGGTTTGAACATCTCATCTGCAGGCATGGCATCCCTGACCAGAGTATAACAGATCATGGCACCCAGTTTACAACCAGATTTCAGACCCAGATATGTTCCCACAAGATTGCTGACAATCAGCTCCAAACAGCCCACCATCCGCAGACAGATGGGCTGACTGAGGGTTGGACCCAGACAATATAGCAGTATCTCCCGGCTAGGTGCAACTATGAGCAGGACATTTGGGTTGAACTTCTGCTGTTAGCCAAATTAGCATCCAATAATGCAGTACACTCATCTATGAGGATGACTCCACATCAGCAAAATGTAAAATGGTTTGGAAGGTAAATCTGAACAACTCAGCAACTCTGAACAGCCACACTGATGCTTCCAGATGCTTCCAGATGCTCCCAGATAGGCTGAATGCAAGGCGATGTGCTCTCAGGTGCTCCGAGACTACTTCCCAGGTGCTTCTCAATGCTCCGGATCTTGTGGAACAGAGTACAAGAATATCCTGAAGAGTGTGTAGTTGTCTTCAAAATGCTACCAAATGAAACTATTAGAGTGTGCAAATTTCGGAGCTATCGGGAGTATTGGCTCCATCTCCATGACTATTCCGGTGCACCTCAAACCTGGAGCCATACTCTGCAGAAGTGATTAATATAATGTGTGTGTCAAATAGTACAATTCAATTAACTATCGTCCTCCTGCACACCTTGATTCAGGCATTGTAACTTGATATACAGTCCAGTAGGTATATAAATCCACATGATTATTTACAAGCCATATGGAATCGATTCTATCTGCTGCAGCATTCTCTCGCAGCAAATGTGCCGGTCCAACAATTGCTCCAACGGTACAATATGCATTATATCAGTCTGTTTGACAACCCGGATGAACGTGTCAACACAATCAGCCCAACCATGCCGATCATTGTACTTTGTTCGAATCGCCACCGCATATGCTTGGGCCTCAGGAAATAATATCCATTGTTGAGTGTTCTTGAACCTCTCAGATAAGGTGGATATCGTTCTTCCGGTGGGTAGGCGCTGCTGAAATTGGAGGATCTGATTTGGTGGAGTCCGGCTCAAGTATGATACACGAAGAGAAGGAAAATGGCCATGGAAGGTATCATTGAGGTCACTGTCCGTATAATCGACCCAAATGTTATGAGATTCGGGAATGATCCCATTGTTGGCATCGGTATATTCTACCTTGCAATCAGGTCCCAGAGCCTGAACTGATGTAGGGACGCGGAATGGTTGACGGTAGTACAACAGCCTATTCAAACGTTTAATAAATATACTGTCTTTGAGTGCAATCTGATCATATCCGAGCACCAGTCCATGAACTTGGTGTCCCCAGTCGTCTTCAATTTGTGCATGGAATAGCTGTCCAAAGTTGGGATTTCTGAATTCCTCTGATGCATCTCGGAGTGAGGTTAATGTGATACTTCTGCACACTCCACCGAGATGGGTTTCTCTCAAATAATGTACCTGTCGCGAGACAGGGCGGAAATATTACTGTTCCTGAGAATGCTTGAGGGGTGAAAGATGGGGTGTGCGAGTATTTCGCTGTGTATCAGTAGCGGATAGTAGGTTGACAACTTATGCGCAGTCACTATTGTACCAACCATGAAGGGCAAGATGAAACGGTGTCTCCTCCATATAGTCAAGACTAGTACACCAGTCATTGTGTTTGAGCATCTGTATAATGTAATTAACTTTATTTGTAGATCGATATGCCTCTTTCACATTGCCAATATGTAGCGGTTCAGACATATTGGTGGTGAAATTGTTGCCAGAACCCATTGGCCAAATTCACTGTGATATATGGCTCAGAAGATGCATCTTTCGATATCTGAAATGTATTACATGCTGTTCAATGATTTTCCGGAGCTCCTGGATGCCAATTGCCTTCCACCGAGTATCAAACTCAATAGAGCGGATGGAAAATTCCCTCTTGAACTGCATCCGGTCATTCGAAGTGATACCATAACACTTGCTCTCTAGATGCTTCACAACACGGTCTGTATCAGTGAGACTGGAGGTGGTAGCTTCATTCGTTGCACTGGAGAGGCGGAACTGAAATTCCACACACTTGTCGGCGGTCATGTTTGCCACTCCATAATCCTCCGCTTCTGCAGCAGTCATCAATTGCGCAAGTTTTTTGGCGAATATGCTTCTGGGACCGGTTGCCTTAGGTTCAACTCCCTGCAATCGTTGTCTTCATGTTGGAATAATGTATCGAACAGTGTGCCTTTAAAAGGTGTCACTTGGTGTATCTTGTGCTCTAATCGCTCCTTTGCACTCTACCAATTAGCATTTAACAATGTGATTGCTGCTTATCGGGCTCAATTCAGGCGCATCTGACATTGCATTCATTTTGTTGTTGTAACCTTTTCAGCCCCGTACACCTGACAAACCATCGCAGCGCAGATCTCACAAATCTTTTGCTCTCCTGATTGAGAAGATTCTCTTGCCAACTGTTCATCCACTGTGGCCTTAGCAGACTTCAACATTTTCTTTTCTCAAAAAGCACCCTTCTTCTTGTAAAATCGCTTCAGTGCATCATCTAGTGCTGTGAGGGATAGATAAGCGTGGTTTTGTTGGCTAACAAGTGGAGAGAATTCACATAATGGCCGCACTGCTCCCATTACTATTTCATCAGTGGTTGTTTCCAGTGCAGTTTTCCCGTCATCCTTGGAGCAGTCACACATCGGAGTGCAATTTACTGCCAGTGTTCAGATCATGCGCCAGATCTCTTTTCCCTGCCAGGAGCTGCATTCTACCGAATCGAATAGCTTAGAGAAGTGCCGGAAGCCCGGATATCGTGGTACCGATGTGAACTGATTATCAAATTGATCCTTGCCATTCCTAGCGTTCAGGTATTTCAACAGCCAGTGCAATAAGTCTTTAACTAGACCCAAGAGCAGCTGATGCAATTCATCAGGCTGCCAAAGGCGATAGGCATTGCAAAGATGGTATTGCCAGAACTGGTTTCGGATTGGATGAACACCAAGATTGTGCGGATCATCAATATTATATTCGTCCACAAGCTGCCAGTAAACATGCTGATAGCTTGAGTTTTCGAGTGGAAAAGTGGAATGCCCCATCGGCGCACATATCGGAATTTCATTCCTCGTCATGAGCGATATGAGAGTTGAGCAACCATGACTTGTTCTGGATACTCCTCGACCCAGGCCGCCAAAAGAGGGTGACATTGTCTCTGTAATCTATCATCACAATTCAATTCCATCCAGGACCAGTTATGTCAAGATTCCGGAGTGGGGACAGCACAGTTCCAACCGCGGGATGCCATGCTTTGTCAGTATTTCTGGCACCATTCGGGGGACATGGAATCAGTCCAACAAGAATCCAGGAGCACTTGCCAGGTGTCCGGCAGATATCTTTTCACATAGTAACAATTGTGAGATACAGTGACCATGCATGCAGATCACCCGAAAAATTGGTCAAGTGAGTCTTGTTGGATACCCTAATCACTCGCGCAATAGTCTGCCCAGCAGGAAGCTGAGCTTCCGTATCCCACCAGTCATTGCCCATTGTCATCTTACTCTATATCAGGCGACTTTCCAAGCAAGCAAGACCAACTAGTTCAATCTCGAGGTGCGCCCGAAATGGATGATGTGCCAAAAGGACCTGTATACATATGAGAATATCCCTGTAGCATAATATCTCAAAGATAGCTGAATCGTCTTCAATCCAACCATCGTCGCGAAGCCAGAAATCGAGTTGAGAGAGGAGCTTTCACAGGGCATCTGCCGATTGGAATGGTTCGATTTTGAAATTTTCCAGTCCATGCCTGAGATGTTGATACATCCACATGTTTGTTTGTGAGCTAAATGATTGAGCCCATTGAAAGTCGTATGCTGACCAAAATGGATGCCATGGATTGCATTGTTCTGAGTTCTTGCGATGCATGTTGTACAATCCAGTTGCTTTGCCATATGCTTTCCCCCCCTGATTTTCCACTCCAAGTACCGGCCTATGAGCCATTGTCTTTGTTGGATCAGGAGTACATGTCAGATCAGGGTTTTGGGGGTCTATAGTTTCTTCATCGGGAGTATCTTCCGGTGGTGGTGCACAAGGTACATTTTCGAGTTAGATCATTAGTTGAGTAGCTCATTGATGGCCATTCAGGTGCACTGACTGAAGTCGAACCATGATGGCTCGGGTCGATCCCAGCCTGCAGGACGTCAACTCCCGTCAGCTTGTAGCCCTGCATTGATCAATATTGGGTGATATTGGTGATAGTGAGCCTGGAGTCGGTTCTTGTCAAATAATTTCTTTCTTTCAGATAAAGCACTTGACATGGTTCGGGCAAGTGTTGACCATATTCGAGGAATGGTCAGTGAACACCTCTTCAGCTGAATCACAATGATGCTTCCAGGGATGATTCAGAGCGTCATGGATATTGGTTTGAAAGTGATCTAAATCAAGTTAGCGTATCACAGGCACATTGCACGCTGCAAAACGCGGGGGAGATGTGTAAAATAAAGTCAGCTTACGATCAGCTTTCTTCATAAACCAGGATATATTAATCACATCCCGCCCAATAATCACGCACATAGCCTGCTGAAAGTCGTCAGCAGAGAACAGAAGGTTTCCTTTGTCATCACTGCAATCGCCACGATGGGCCTGATAATATGCTACTTCATTGTGGCATTGTGAGTTCATATCTATGCTCGAGCCTCTGAGCAGCTGATAATGACGGTAGCTCATCTTAATACAATTAATAGGTGAACTTCCTAGCTAGCTGTATGCCCGCACAAGGATCATCGAAAACTAATAGGATGGTTGCTTCAGTAATGATCCTTGACTGGAGCGTGGATCCTCAGGAGGACAATGATGTTCAAACAAGGAGCTCAATAGGAAGCAAGCACCGTTGCTGCTCAACTCACAGGCCTCCTATTCAATCAGGTTGCAAGGTCATACACACACAGCGTATGTGTAATAATCCTCGTCGTGCTAACGGTCATGCTGGATATATATCTGGTTGGGTTTCTGGAGATATCATATCATATCATTTCTATGACCTGTAAAGTCATGGAAGCATAAGAAGGTGAGCACCTATCCGAGTAGTTGGATTCAAGCATATAACAATGAATGGCGGGACGTGTGTGATTAAGGTTGTGTTATGTCAGCTGGGTTGGCTTCATGGATCAATGATGGAGTGAAACACCACAGATCGTGACAATAGAATGCAATATATGATGCCCTTCATGCCACCAAATGTCACTGCTACCTGCAATATACTCAACCGTACTCAGATATATTCCACATCGCTTCTGGCATCTGAAGTGGTTTACGACCTTGTTGGTTCATAGAACATGTCGATGAACAGATCTCCACCGAAGACAGCAAATACGGCTCCTCCACGTGGCCAATTTCGCACGCGACAATTCCATCAAGGCAATCGGGACACATCGGAACATCGTTCAAGAACTGCCACTGACACAGACAGTCCAATTGAGAAACAAGCCAATCAATATCATCCGCCGCAGGGGTATGGTTGCCCGCCTTCACAGCAGCCATTTCCAGGTGCTCCGCAGTTTTATCAGCACTCTCCATTCAACAAGACAAATACTTTGCAACCAACCACCAGTGCAAGCCAAGGATATCCGAGTTGTGGGCCACAGTGGCAAGGCTATGACCTCCACCAAGGATGATATGGTGGGTCTCAAATGTTCCCCCCTTCGCTAATTCCAGCACAACGGCCGTCATCCCAAGATGCAACGAGAGTGCATCCATGACCGCCAGACAACCATCCATCAATCGGCCAACACCTTCCAGCCCTAATCTGATACCTCAACCTCCTTCCGGCGCACCTGGGAGACCCCCGATAAGCCTCCCTACACAAATATTCCATCCACCTCCGGAACTGCAGAATACATATTTCAAAAGGATTTCAGACTTGCCGCCATTGCCACAGATGTCCTACAATGATAATGGTGCACAATATGAGAGAGACAATTCGTCGGACTTGGGCGGTGCAGAAGGCAAACTGCTAATCTGCCTGAGACAAACCAAATTCTCCTTGAAGCAATTTGCCAAATGGACGAGGCAGTCTAGCTACAGTGCATTCAACAAGTGGAAGAAATTCTGGGTGGTTGGGTTTCTGAAGAAGAATCATCAGTCCATTATCCGGGGGCAGAACCATTTGAAACAGGTTCGAGATTGACCCCTGCAAAGGGAGACAGCCATTGCAGATTTTTTGAAGACATTCGAGAACTGGCTGCATTTGGATAATTTCGATAATGCAGAATCGATTTGCAGGCAGTGCGGTGGAATGGTTTCAAAGAAATGTGCAAGTGAAATTCGGGACTCGAGAACAAAATGAAGGCAAAGCAACAAGCCACTGGCAACGGATTTGGGTGAGCACCCAAGCAACATGGCGAGGAATAATCTCCCATAGTTGCCAAATACAATGTTCATGGTTTTGATTCGCTGGGTGTTGAATTGCAAGGATATGGTTCTAGCCCCCAAATAACTCCAAGCCTCATATACAGCTGGGAGACACTGGGAGAAGTTGATTGATTTCATTGACAAAAACGCAGGCCTGAAAGAGTCATACATTCTAACATCGATGTTCAAGTGCACCTTGGAGCAGGACAAATTGGACAAAGAGTATATGGGATCATACACAAACGGGCAAATGATAATGGACGTTATATATTGTTAGATTTGGTACAACTGTTGCATTTCAAATGGTTTCAAGTTGAAACTTGGACACCATCCAAACATATTTTTGGTCGAAATCAAGAGATATACTGGGAACAAGATTAACAAGCATTTAATAGAACCAGCGAATGTAATCCCCGCTAGCCGTGTCCAGGCTAGATGTGCACAACAGCTAATCATTATACATAGACTTTGGAATGTTCTGAAGAGGGTGGAAGAGAGGAGGGAGAAGAGGATGGTGAGCCAGAGAATGATACTTGTATTAATGTAAGTTCTGATTGAATGAATAGAATTGATTGTATTGCATTCGTATATATTCGTTCCAATTGTTGCTTGTCTGTGATGTAACTCACATTGCAATGAATTTCAAGAGCGCCGGAATATGAGCCCATCTGCCCAGCTCACATCCAAGCAACTGAAAGAGATCATTGAGGACGAAAAGAACACAGACAAATGTCAAAGGGAGGTTCAGGAGAAAGTGGAGGATGGTGAGGAGGTCCTCGATCCAGCAAATACCAGCTCAGTATTCAGCACGTGTCTCAGTACAATCAACAACAAATTTGAACACGAGTGTCTTGCTGAGGCAGTCAGGGTGCTGAATGCCCATCTCATTCGTTGATCAACGGATGACAGTGTTCAACGCCACCAGAATTCAATTCCAGGCCTGCCTGGAGCTAAGTCTCTTGCGATCCGGGTTGGGGCAATATTGTTCATCGTGAGGAGGTAGGTTTGGGATGCCGATATGCCAGGAGCACTGGTGGCGGATGAGAACGGCTTTTGAAAGACTTTCACCTCGGTTGCAGTCGCAATGATTTGCAAATTTGTGACTGAGAAAGTTGTACAGAGGTTGCCACTGTACATTTTATGGGGGAATACCATGGAAGAGTGGGTGATTTCAGCGCACATCAACTTTCCCAGCATTGTTCGTGAAGAACGGGAGTGGTAACCGCTCCAGAGATTGATCTCTGTGCCCTGCCACCTGTTGGAGATCCAGATAACACCACCTCACAGGCATCCAGCACCTGTATCAGTCCTTATACCAATCCTGGTGGGTACAATGGATGGAGTGGCAGAGACCATCAGGACTGTCATCGACAAGATGTCACATGGAACTGATGTCCAACGGGTCAACTTGCTGCACGTTGAAAATTCCAATCTCATGCACCAGGATTTCAACACCGGTGTTTAAGCGCCTGAAAACTGATGGAATATCCACCTTGTGCCGTATTATACCTCAACATCCAGAGCGAAACTATCATGCAACGTCCAACTCTCCTACTCTGCATGGAGTTTTGGGATTTATGATGAGTCCCATCGGTACAAGACTAAAACCAGTGTGGGCTGGCAAATCGCCATGAATGTGAAAATTGGAGTAAAACTTCAACTCACAGCTACAGTGGGATTCCATTCACTCTATGACCGGTTTTAAAAGACGATGTGGCTGTTTTCAGGTGAGCCTGATGATCCAGAGAACGATACTGAGATGGAAAAGCATGTTGCTGCGGCATTGTATTCCACTGTGGATAGTGTGATGCATGCTATTTGGACCGAAGATGAAAAAGGTCAACTGGGTGCTGCAGACCCAATCATATAGATTCAAAATCCTTGGACACTAATGAGGTGGTCGGAATCAACACTAACGAATGGAATACCACTCGTGTGGATACGAAAGGAAAATGTTCACCTCATCGATCTTGAGCGGACTGAGGATGGGCATATTCAACTGCAAACTCTTGTGGAGAGATACACTTCACGGAGTGCTTCAGGAACATTGGTGGTTCATAGACGGTTGCTAGCATGTTTCTCATTAGCGTTGCGAGACACCAAGTATTGCAACGACGTTTCTGGACAGTCGTAAGACGAATGGCCACTCGATACTTCGGTGGAATTTCCGGTTTTCCGCTCTCTGAGTGAGACATTTTTGCCAATGCTTGTCAACGAGCCTGCGGAGTATCCTGAACCAGACCTGGAGAACAAATCAAGAGAGGCACTCCTTCTGGAACCGAACAACAATGAAAGTGCACTCCCCGGTGCACCTTCTCCACCACAGGTAGTGCCATTTGGTTCTCTACCTGGCCAAGTTTGTCATTTGAAGTGGTGGCGAACCAATTATTTTGCGGATCATGTGGATATACTCCACACGTATGCAGAAATGGGCAATGATGAACTCACAGAAATGCAGTTCAAATTCCAGGATTCATGAAATCACTCTGCATTACCCAAAGTGCATGGGACAGGCCTTAATCATACAGCAGCAAACCATGCAGTAATAACTCAGAGGTTTTGGGTATTGAATGAACAGTGGCAGGCATTTGCACAAGTTGTCCGGCTAGGGCAAAACAGAGTACCACACCCATGGGTACTAAATACGGGACCTGGTTGCTATGATAACTGCGCGAGTGATTTCAACCAACATTCTGTAATTGTGCAAATGAGAGTCCTGCACGGCATGAGGAGTCGACTGAATATCACAACCATGATGAGTTACCGGATTCTGGAGTCGCGTTAAGACAGCTCCAGTACAGCACAGTTGCCAATCCCATTTGGCACTGAGACATTCTAGGCAACATTGAGTACTTTGGTGAGAATAAGAGACATGGCTCGCCTATTTGTCGCAAAGCCGCAACTTTTGCTGGCATTTGATCGAAGTTCAGGTGCACCGGACAGGCTTGAGCACATATCAATATGACCTATCGATTACAGCATATTTCTCAATCCCAGTGGCAATCAAGACAGTCTAGGCGATATTGAGTACTTCTCTCAGAATATGAGACATTGGCTCACTTCTTTGTAGCACAATTGCAGCGTTTGCTGGGATATCATTGGAGTTCGGGTACACCTCAAATCCGCATCGCAGAGTGACAGATCCTGAAACAAAGCTCACGTATTCGTGGCTAAGCTGAAACTTTTGCTGCCATGTAGTTCCTGGCCTCTGATTGATGTTCTGGCACAACTGAGATCTGCCATCCAGTCCAAAATGAGGTTCTTGGATTTGTATAAAGCCAACGTTGACAAGCTGCGACTCATTATCGATATTGCATTCCGGCCCAGGCATGCCTCGAGAGTGACAAATACGCCACCAAAGCACATGTATCCCTGTCTGTAGTGCCCTTTATATTTTAGTTTCCTTCATCCTGATCATGCTTTCTTTGACTTTGGATCAGTTGTCACAGTGGAAACAGAGTGTCATCTATCAGAATGCATCACGTGTAGGTGCAGGCGGCACATCCCGCTTGGCCTCTGCTGATATATCAAGCTATGCTTCATTGGGATTTGAAGGCCGCCACAAAAATGACTTCCACAGTCAGCTCCGTGTCAACTTGTCCGTTGCAGGAAGGTCGCACTGTACAACTAAACCATAACAGCACAGACCTAGCCAGTCAGTAACCCGACTTAACTCGATATTGACAATGGATTATGTTTGGACCTATGCTTCGAAATCCCGCAATAGCGTCTGCATGTTCAGGCACTGTCAAAAGAGCTGGGGCTTCAGAGCAAAAATCTAAAAAGACCGATTCGGTTCAGCCATGCTGCAAGATGGCCGGAAACTCCCACACACCCATGTACAGTACTGACTCAATGACCCCGAAGTATTCAATGGCTTGAATGCCGACTTGACCCAATTCCGACTGACTTGTATGTTTGGTCCGTCAAAACTTGTATCTGAGAATTGGTTCTGTGACCCGATTTCCATCAAGAGTCATGTTCGAAGAGACAGAATCTTGAAAGCTCACTGTAAGACAAGACAGCTTCCAAGAGTCCAATGAACTTTCAGAGTAAGGCAACCAAGGCGCGCTCGCAATCCCCAGCCATATAATCCAAGCATAACCAGTTAAACTTTGATGCACCTCAATTGAAGTCAACTTTGTAGCGGTGAGACTCACAATGAATATGTGATTTAAAGGTGTTCAACTTACTAGATATTAGGCGCAAAATCAGAATGTGAGTGAATATTCATGACGCATTTATTAGCAATCTTGCCATCGCCAAGTGCTCGAATTAATACGACTACCGCTCACTCACGCATTGTACCTTCCCATTCTCTGTTTGCGCCTGTATCTCTCCTTTGGATACCCAATTCTCTCTCTCCTCAATTAACTCCAACATTGTTGTGAAGGTTATTCTGCAGACACAGCCCAGATGAACGCCTGAAAAGGAAGGTATGCTTATGATACTGCCTTATTGAATGCTGATGTAGCTGCTGGATGATAATACAAAAGAATGTCGTGAAAATATGTGCGACTTTCTAGAAGATATGCCACATACGGAGGTGTATATTTCTCCTCGATCGATAACTAACTTTGCATGAACCCTTGCAACTCAGCTGTCGCTCTGAAGGTCGCAAATCTAAATGCAGCTCCAATTCTATGCCATGCAGTAACCTCAAATACTCGAACATTCATGCAGAATTACCACATTCCAATAGTCATATGCAGGGTAACATGGTTCAACTCAGGTTCTCAGTGCTCCATTTGGCCAGCACTGAGGGTTGGTCAATGTTGCGAGTTTGCTTCCAGTCCGTCTGGATCTATTCTATGTGCGTTGAATTTAGCTGACCTCCATTTGGTGCATCCATTCAGAGTGTTGTTGATAGGAGTTGCTAACATTCGGCCTTAAGAATCCATCATTTCTGGTGCACTTGAAAAGCAATCCATCTACATAGGTAAAAGTGCAAATCAACTGTAGGCTGCGCTATGCGCACAGGCACAGCTCATAGCAAGCTTCCCGTGGACCCCTGCACAACCCGGAGCCTATCTTCATCTATAGTCGATTCTTAGAGATGTGCGGGTGGGCCTATGGAACTATATACGGCTGCCGGCCAGAGATGGACCTATATTTGTCTTTAGTGCCTGCTGTTATACCGCTATGGTACACACTATCGCTGCAAGTCTGCATGAGAGCACGCTGGCGATTGAAAGCCTGCTCTCAAGCCTGCTTGGGAGCCTGCTTGAGAGAGCCACGCTTTGGGAGGAGTAGAGTTTTCCTCCACTGGAAGCCTTTGGCCGATGGCAAACTCTGAGTTGGTGGAAGCTTTGGCTAATAGAAGCCTCTAAGTCCGTGGAAGCTTTGGCTAATGGAAGGCTCTAAGTCTGGAAGCTTTGGCTAATAGAAGGCACTAAGTCTGTAGAAGGTTTGATGCTAATGTTGACGTAGCCAACCAACTTGTCTAAGTGCTTCCGGTACTATGATCACCATCACCGACACCATCACCATTGCGGTCATCACCATCGCCAGCATCACCATCATCCCCGGCCCGAATGCGCACACATACGGCCACAATCAATGGGATGCAGGTTCCAGATTCCGATGGAAAATCTTAGTTGGAGATCTGCTCTCCACAAGTTTGAATTGTCTACTTTTCCTGCGGAATCCAAGCATCCAATTGTCAACACCATGACCATGAGGCATCGGGAGTTCTTGTCACGGTGGCTGCGCTAAAGATAAGGTTCAGACTATGATATCGACGGAGGTCATGATTCGGCTACCATACGCCGCCCGCCATCTGCCCCACACCACATGCCACATGCCGCCCGCCAAACACTGCCCACCATACGCCATCTGCCTCAAGCCTCCCGGTGCCTGGCGCCTGTAACTGACGCCTCCCACTGCCTGGCGCTGTGGCGTGAAAATCTGTTTCTCACCACCACCACCGCCACTCAGCTTGGGAGATGACTGAGCTACGGCGGGTGTATGGAGATACAGGGATGACGGAGATGGACTGGGCAACAGGGGTATCGGAGATGGACGGAGCGACGGGGGAGTATATATTCGGGAGACCCCGGGGTAGATAGACGGGATCTCATCTCCCATCATCTTGTCATACATTGAATTACACACTCTATTGCTCCTAGCTTTTGCTCTCAGTTGCTCTGTCTGAGATTCCGTTGATCCTGGCAATTGCTTGGATCCTCACGGCCAGGTAGTATCATATCTTCTCACCCTCTTCCTACGCTCCTGGAGCCATAACTGCTCTTTCTCACGAATTCGTTTTGGATGCCGTGGGAGGTGTGGCGGAGTGTTGATGATGGGCTCTCTGCCTTCTAGCTCCGCTGTTTCACCACAGCGCCTGCAACTGACGCCTCCCGGTGCCTGGCTCCTGCAACTCAGCAAGTCTCTGGATCGAGCATGCAGGAGGGTACATGTGAGCATATAGTCAAGTGAGATTGGGAGTGTCTTCCCTCTTGAGAGTGTACTTGGGAGCGTAGAGCCAAATAGGCTGGGAGTGTACCATCGAGTGCAATTGGAATCGTACTTGGGAGTGTGCTTGGGAGTGTGCTTGAGAGCTTCTTGAGCGCTGGTATGGGAGTCAAGCAGCCTGGCTGTGTGCCATCGTGTGCAAGTGTGAGCATCCTTGGGAGGATGCCCAGGAGTGTACATGAGAACAAACTCGGAGGTGTACTTGGGAGCGTACTCGCAGTGTACTTTGGAGCATCTTGAGAGGTTAGTTGGGAGCATAAGTCAAGCAGGCTGGGAGTGTACGATCGAGTGCAATCAGGTGTGTACTTCAGAGCGTACCTGGGAGCGTGCAATGAAGTGCATTTGCCAGTTTTACTGAATGCAGCATGATGTATAGTATCAAGCGCCCATAATCGCATGCATATCATAGTAATCTAGTCAAATTGCAGGTCCATAGGACCTCATAGTGCCACGCATCAAATATGGTATGGATTACCGGCCCAAAAACAGCTTCTCAATGAGTTACACATTGCGTAAGGTCATTTTTCCTGGTGTATTCCGGTGCACCTGACAAAGAGTCCCTCTCTTCCGGTGCACCTGACAACATTCTATATCGCAACACTCCACTGCTGTCCTCGATATCAATATGGACCATTGAAGTCATCACGTCTGAACCCTTCAAGGCACGCCTCGAATTGCATCCTCCTCGACTATGTGCAACTTCTTGCTCCATTTCTCCTGTCATTCTATTGCACTTAACCTTATATTTATTGCTTATACATTCTCTCTCATATTCCCCAACTTTCAATCTTCATTACCACAAATAGAACCTATGCCCAGCCAGGTGAGGAATCACTATTCCCAGAAGAATCAAGAAGTACACCTTGAGAGAGCACTGGCATTCAAGAAAGCAGTGAATCTTTGTTGCCCATCAATTGTTTGCCTTCCAATCATCGTCCATCATGCATCACACATCATGTTATGGATGACTAATGTCGCCGATTTCATTATCGAAGCAGGATGATGATACTGATCAGGAGATCAGTGATGATGAAAGTGATGACCCTGCAGAGTCCACCATATCGTCCGAGATCGAAGAAGGCAATTTGGATCCCAAACAGGAGGTCCGGCTTTTAGGCCAGGCACGCCAGGACAAGTTGTTCAGAGCAACAAGGGATCCACTGCCAACAAAACTGAGCCGTGCCAATACTGTTATTGGATGCCCTCCGCTTCCAAATTCCCGAAATCCAGCTGGGGCAATGGCACCATCACAGCTCAAACGCTAAAAGTCAACCCTCCTCAACAAATTATCTGACTCTGACTGTGCACCATCCACCCAGGCGCTGCCGCTACACAAGTCTAGTGGAGACAAGAATGTTCCACAACCCAAGGCCAGTGCAGATAACAATGTTCCCCAACACCAAAAGGCTACAATTGAGATAGCAAAAAGGTTCATGGAGGCGATCGTATTCACGAAGACTCCTTGGCCAATATTGTCCAATGCGAAGTACTCGATTGTTGGAGAAGCTTGGAAACTTGCCATTGAAGCTCAGGATCGTCAGCAGGCGTTGAAAGGTGCTCCTGTAGGTACACCATCTGGGTGTCAATTGCCTGGCAGTCGATCTCTTGAAATTGATCTGGAAACACACAAGGCTGTAAGGCTTTGATTGTGTGTAATTCTCCTCTATCTGATTTCGGATATTGACTACCCCCCAAAATATACATAGTTAACACTGAAGATAAGGACCATTCGAGGTTGGTTGGCAGATGGGGCGCAGTGAACTGTTGTCAGTAGTTACCAGCTGCATTTGAGCACTCAGATTGATCTTTTGGTTCTGGTTAAGGAGCTGGTGTTTGATGATGCATATCTCTCCAAGGTCGTTGATGATGAGAAATCATTGTTCACCCGAATGGATGTACTTGATCCAATTTACAACCAACTTTTCTTCACCACCAATAGCTTGGGGTGCCAGCCTACGACATCCCAGTATTTCCAATCCCTCACTCCGCAGACTTTAGCGCTAGCAGCTGCCGGTATTCATAGTGCTCTTTCTGAATTTGCCAGTGGAAAGAAGGCCACAGTTATGTTTTCTCAAGATGAATATTGAGGTACATTTTGCCCATCCCATGTGATCAATATTACTCCTTCTCAAGATGAATATTGAGGTACATTTTGCCCATCCCATGTGATCAATATTACTCCGGAAGCCACTGCACTCATCCATAACACATTAGTGAGCTGCTTGATACCCCCCCTGCGGTGCAACTCTGCGAGGATAGGCACTCCGCATTCCTCATCGGTGCTCCTCAGCCTAGATGGACTCTCATCTATTTCATTCCGCACATGATTCCACACTGTCTGCACCCATCAATTCCCACCTGTGCACCTCGGTCTGGATTGTCGCTGCTATATTTAATTCCACACTCCTTACCCCACTCCCCACTCCCCATTCGGCGCTCCTCCGCTAGTATGGGCGCTCCTCAATCCCAGTTGGCACTCCTCAGCGTAGATTTGGTGCTCTTTTTCATTCTGCGCTACCTCAACACCTTCTGTGTACTCCTCTTTTCCACACAGCACTCCCCATCTGGCCCTCCTCTTTTCCTTGGTGGTTGCTCCCCTTTTTCATCCGAATAATCATTGCCTTTCAAACACCCATTCAGATTGGCAGCAAGCTTACATCACATGACACCTTTGTTAGATATCACGAATCGAGCCAAACAACATTGGAATTCAATTTCATCCTCTCGCCAGGTATGAATAATCAGCCAAGACGAGGAGCGCTTACAGCATCTTTGCGCGGTCGATGAATTGTGTGTTCCAGCTTTCATCGGACTTGAGGAGATGTGAGATGGAGTGGATGACATTGACGCCATGTTTGACTGATATCATTCGATCGCTAAGTCGGGGTATTGTATCGGTGTATCTGCGTTGATGTTTGAATCACTTACCTTTTTCTTTCATTCCTTAATGTAGCAAGGCAAACAATACAATGTTGAAGAAGATGATAGCTAGTATGATTCAGAAGTGATACTGAACAATAATCCATGCATCATATTCACCGTTGAGGGAACTCGATTGCTCATGTACATCTAGACAGTCTCAGATCACGCCTGCAGTCCTCTGAACGAATATCCATCCGAACCCAGGCATCCCTCAGAGTTTGCTTATGATTCCCACGTTGCTTTGGCGACACTCCCAGGTGCACCCAACGTTCTCTCCGGCGCTTTGATGTGTTCCCAAACTTATCACAATCACTCTCATGGTACTCCTGTACCCGGCAACAGAGATCCCAGTTACTTCTAAGCCTGGCCGGAATGCCATCCTAGGGTCTGATACTCTTCTGAAATTGACGCTTCTAAGTTTACACTCCACATCCTCTCAGACACTCCTGGAGGCTCCCAATGACTAAAATACATTTTGCTGATGCATTCTGGGCAAATTACCCCTACCATCCTGTAATGCAGATTGAGGCTCCCACTCAACCATCTTGCCTGAAATCAGAGTTCCAAACAGACAGCTTTCCAACTGGCTTGAAATAGACCCACCAAATATTCTGTTACAACTTGCAGCAGGCTCAAGCTCATCAGATATTCTATGCTGGTGGCAAAGCAGTTGTTTCTGAGGTTAGAGTTACAGTCAGGCAATAAATGTGGCACCTGTGAACCACAAGACTGTCGAAGAAGTTGGATTACAAATGGACCGGACCATACATAGTACATATGGTCATCAATTTGAATGGTTACAAATTAGCTCTTCTGAATACATTCCATCAGCACAATGTGCTCCCAGTATCTTTGCTTGATTGCTATATACCTCATACTGTTGACTAGTCACTGTCTTAATAGGAGCCAATAATCGATGATGACAGTAACAAATGGATACGCTACTGAATCCTCCATTCAAAGTGATGCCACTGGAGGCTCAATTATTTCCTAAAGTTGGTAGATTACTGTCTTGCCCACACTAGCTGAGAGTGTGTCGAGAATCATGGGAATACAAAAAAATCACTAAATGACATTCACCAAGATCATCCAAAGAAGCCTTGACAATGATAGGACATGGAGAAGTTGGAGTGGATGTTGTCAACAGGGTTATCTTCAAACTATCATATGGATTACAGGCTGGTAGAAATGGCTTCCCCACAGGCTTTGACCACCAACTACAGGCAGTGGAGTTTCCCACTACCAACAATCCACCATAAGGCTGCTTATGGCGAAGCCATGAATTGCAGGGCATTGTATGTCACATTTAGGCTTATGCATATGGTTATAGTTTCTTCTCTTAGGTTTTCTCTTGTAAACAGCCATATGTGGCAACCGAGGGGGTTTACTCCTAATGGGGGGGATAATATAACCAGAGTAATGATTAGGTTTTTGTTAATAGCATGTGGCATATATAGAGCTGTATAACTGTAACCAAATATAGATGCCTTGCAATCTCCCTATATCCTCCTGTGATAATCTTACCCACCTAGAACTCTATTACATTATAATATCCACATACATAACGGTATCTTCTCATACATTCTCATACGCCGCCATATGTGTAAATACGAACTTACACCTTCTGAACAACCAGTATTGGGTATCATCCTTACAAGTCTCCCTTGTGACACTCGGCAGTTCAAGTTGACTCCAATTTAGAGCAGCAATACGATGTAATCAATACTGTGGGTGAATTTTTGTAGGAGATCGACTGTTGATCCCAATACTTCCATTTTGTGTTTGCTAGTTTATAAGACATTTTCAGCCATTCGTGGTGTATTTCACAGCGATTGACAATGTTGTCTTGTTTCACTCTCGGTTGATAAAATGGTACTGCGGGCAGGTACCTACATGCAGAATGCAAAAACACCTTGCACCTTGTGAGCACAAAATGGTGTGCTCCAGATATAGCTGGAAACAAGGGTCTATAACTGTCAGCTTATTGATAGTATGGAAGTCAATGTACATTTTCTGCTTGCCATCTCCATTTGGAATACTATAAACTAGTACAATACATATAGAGTGAAAAGCTCTGGTTCTGGTTTTGTCTCACAGCTTGCGTAGCTTGTATTTGTACTTTTGTCATTGTTGGGCCATTTGCTCAAACATGATGCATGGTGGTAGCTCTGTTTCTTGGTTTGATTAGATGTCAAAATTACTTGCTGCTTCAGCCTGTGGGAGTTCTTCTAGTATTTGGAAAGTGTGATGCCAAATATACAAATTTACTGTTCAAATTCAAACTGTTTTTTGATTTTAGAGACTGTCAGAGCCATGTATTTGGCCCTGAAAATTGTACAGTTTGGTCGAAGAGTATATTGGTGGATATCATATGAAAATACTCCTTCAACTATTGCTTTGCACTTAATTTTCTGGCACACTGTGTAGTTACATTATATTCTTGGAGGCATAACTTAAATGCCAGTGCCATTTGCTTTTGGCTGCCATCTAGATTGGATACTTCTACCCTCATCTATTCTGAGTCTATCAATCATGTATTTGGAGTGGCCTCCATATGTGCCTCTACCTAGCTGCAGTTCATTATTCCTTTAATGATAATAATGATGGCTTCTTCCACTCAGTTGTAAAGGCAAATGCAGGTCTGTACGGCCATGTATCGCATAAGGTAATAATTGGGAGAATTCAGTTCCACACAAGGATCTGAGTGATTACATGTATCGGTGTATACATAGAATCTCATTAAAGATCTACTGTTCATGATGGGTTGGCTATATTAAACATATTTCACCTGGCTCTGAACATGTCTTATGCTGCTGTATCAGTGCACCAGTGCTTGTAGGGAGTGCTTGCAGAGTATGCTATTCGACATGGCCTAGTCATTTACAATAATGTATTCTAGATGTCAATACCTACAGATACACAGATTGTGATGTATTTCCTCTATTTGAAGGGTCTATAGTCCACCTGTAGCTATCAGTTGCATATACCTACATCAGCTCAATGTATATCAGTCTCTGGGAGCCTGCAGCAATGTCTGAGGGGATATGGAGTGTAAACTTAGAACCATCACTTTCAGGAGAGTATCACACTCTAGGAGGGAATTCTGGCCAGCCTGCAAAGTAACTTGGATGTCTGATGACTGGTACATGAGTACCTTGGGAGTGATTGTGTTATGTTTCGAAGCATGTCAATGCACCAGAGAAAACTTTCGATACACCTGGGAGTGTCGCCAATGTTTGGGGTCATCCTCTGATAGCGGTAATGATACATATAATCAATATGCAGCAAGTACTCGTCTGGTTCACCAGGACCAAGATTGCATAACACCTATCCGTGAACACAACTGTGTTTGTCTGTCAAGTGATCTCCTGTGGGATTACACTTGAGCCGCATGTCCATTGATTAGGGCAGCCCACACTGGTCCTAGCTGATTCACTTAGGATGACGCAATTATGTCGCCACAGCCGGAGGCTTGATTGAGGAATTCTGGCAGTGTTCTTCATTATCAACGTCACCAACTATATCTTATCTAGCAAGACCACACGCAGTTGAGTTGTGGTTTTGCAGAATTACGTGTGCAGAAAATGGTACGCAATTTGCGATTATGAGGATGCATCAAGCCCGGCTCCTGCGGAGTTCAGATCATCCAGGGGCTTCCGTGTTATGGAATGATCGAGACCTAAGTATCCATCGTCTGCGGGATTAATGGCTTTGGCTGAAGAGATGAGGCCTGAAGCGCACCTGCTGATTTGTTTGAGTTAGTATCCATCCCAACCCAGAGAGGGTGTCAGAATCTACATTGGCGGAGTATCGGTTGGTCACCAATTAAACCTCTGACACAATTGCTGCATACACAAAATATGGTGAGGCAATGATATTGTTGCAATAAGCACTGATAGGCTACGTGTCATCAGATGTGCTCACTGCTGAATAAATGAAAGCAAAATGTTGAAGTTCAAGTTATGAGCTGTCACTTATGCGAGTTTGATATCTTGTTGAGGATGGATCTAGTCAGGAGCGTAATGTTTTAAAACCACGAAAGCATGAACACCATAACCATCGGGAACTCGTGGCTACTTCAATGAGGTATTATTGTTAATGATCTTGGAGATAAGCTATCAAGCTGGCATGGAGTCATAGCATGTATTCTGACACAGCTATATCCTGAGGACTTGACTATAAATAGCTCACAATGCTCTGGCAATGAGAAGAATCAAGCTCTGGCAGGAATCCACAGTCAGACATTAGCTGTGAAGAACACCTTAAAATGTTATGAAGAATTCTATTCGCTATTACTTCCTTACCTCCAATAACCATCAGCAAAATACATATTGTTAAACCACTCAAAGCAACCAGCACAAGTCCCTTCACCTTCAACATAGTTTGATACATCCTCCCAGAGCATCAGTATTGCAACCAACACAAGACCACCCGGTCTCTGTTTTCAGATACCTCTACTTATTTTTGCCAGCAACGCGGGCAAAGTCGCATATCAGGAGGTGCTCTTTACCTCTCGCCTTTCTCTGATCTCTGTTATGAAGCATGGAGAGATCTCCCAATGGGACTGCTCCTGTCTGAAGAATACACAAGTTTTCGTAATCCTCCGGATATGTCTCAGGACGATTGTGGCTATTAGTTCTTTCTTCGAAATGATTTCAAGAAGTTGAGTCTTGGGAAAGACGAGGAAAGAAGAGTACGATAATTAGTAATTAGGTGGCTGTACTTGATCCAACAAATGTTGTATCAATTATTGGGAATAAATACCCACATAACGGATAATATTTTCTGAGTTCTTGGCTCCTTATGAACCATTGTCAGGATTGTAAGCAAAGTTATGATTGCATAGTTGGAGGAAACAGGTACTGTTTCAACCACGGTATTCAACAACCTTGGTAATGTATCAGGTGTCAGTTTGAACGAACCAGAGCAGATACACAACCAGCAGATTGCCACTTTGGTACTAGAAACACCTGATGTTATATCATCAACCACCTTGGTTAATTTCAGGGACAAGCAGCTTCTGGCATTGGGAGAATCAGCAAATGTCATTACAGAGAAGCAAATTGTGAGTGGGTCATATGTAATAGAGATCATTGTTGGAAAATAATTCTAACAGACCAATATGTGACACCAGTTACACATCGTTTAATTAGCTTGTACAATGGTAAATCTGAGGCACAGACCTACATATTCTAGTAGAGAACTTACCCCGAGCATATCCAGAGTCGAGAAATTGACTGGAGGGAAATTTCCCGCCATATTCTGCGACGTTCCATCACGATGCCAAAATCCCAACCAAGGCTGAAAGTAGCCAGCAACCATTTCAAACTGAACAATGTATCAGGTACACCCAAGGTGGCTGAATTAGGAATCAGAGAAGTAACAATGAAAGGTATGGACCCGGTGCAAGCACAGATAACGCGAAACACACAACGGGTCGTGCACACAGTCCACGTATGCAACTCCGACAATCAATTCCGGAGTCAGAGTTTGAGGAAGTTATTCAAGACCTTGACATTCAAGATCCTAGACTTCGAAGACAACAACAGAAGTTACACAGACAAGTTTTTGGAGTTGTAGGCCAGATGAAAATACATCAGGTAGTACTAGAACTACAAATAGAAGTTAATAGACTTCAGAAAGAAGACAACAGTATCATTGAGGAAGCAAGTACCTTGTTTCAAGGGCTATATGTTGAGATTGCAGACTTAAGCAAGAAACACATGGCAAATTCATTGGAACTACTAAACATTCAAAATACCTTCAGAAAGCTTAAGGACAAATTTAAAGCCTGGAAAAATACAGAACAGTCTTTGCAGAATATGCAATGACTAATAGCGATACAGTTACAGACATTACCTATGAAGAAGGATATTGATTCACATGGAAAGGCTGTGGATGACACCTTGTTGAGAACCCAGGAAGTATCGACAGGTTTAACAACACATATGGATCAATCTAGGTTAACAGAGAGTACCTCACATAGGCCTCAATCGATACAACCAGGATCTAGTCGAACACCCCCATCTCAATGATTCAATTTCAGAATAAGCAGGCACAGTAATACAGGAAGCAGTTTGCAAGATACTCAGTACAACTCCTAGTAAGTCAACGCAAATTTTTGACGAGGAGCAGAAGACGGCAACGGAAATGCCGCCGGCGATGGAGACAATAACCGAGATGATGATCCAGGTCCATATAATGCAGGACCCAGTCCACCAAATCCACCAAATTCTTTCCCAAACCCTGTGGGACCAACTCGACCTGAACGAAGAAGGCGGAGAAAAGCAGAAGACAACCCAAATGAACTTGAAGACTGACCTGAGTTCAAAGAAACACCTGCGGAAGACTTCGTTTCCCAATTGGAGATTTTTGAAATGTTCCTTCATGATCAACCAGGGAAATTTCAAACACAAGGAAGAACTATAAACTAGATTAGAGGTTTTCCAAAGAAAATGCATTGGCTTTGCTCTGTGAGTAGGAAAGGGAGGCTTTCGCAGGAAAGTTCCCTCGATCTCTGATGGCAGACCAAAATTCCATACAACTTCACTTTGAAGGCAAAGAAGTTCAGGATGAAACATATACAGAGCTTCAATAGGTCATATACAAAGGAGACATTCCGGACATGTCCACAAAGATTCAAATTCATAATGATAAGGCTCACTTGACAGGTGCAGCGCTCAAGAAGGGAATATTGGATTGACTACCAATCAAAATACTCGAGCAAATGCATACCATCAACATAACTGGTAAAACCGATGAATACCTAATAGATGTCATTCAATGAGCAGAATGAACTGCCAAAAAACTGGGAAGGAGAACAAACCAACCTCAAAATCATAATCCCTTCCAATTATAAAACCAAAAGGAAACAACCAGACAACTTCCGAGTCAAAAAACAGTTCAACAATCAAAGAACTGAATGACTTCAAAAGAAATTTGCTGACAAAACAACTGAGGAAGGAGTTATGACATTTGTGTCTCAGACAGAGGGAATTGAGAGTAGCAAACTAGATAGGAGGTGCACAGAAAAGGAATGCATGAGGTGTGCATGGCCAGCTGACCAAAAAGGATCCTACAAAACCATGCATAGTGCTAGATGGATCCAGAAGGAAAAAGGAACGGCTCATGTTCCTGCGCAAAAAGAATAGGAAAACATGAATGTTGGAGCTTGCGAATGGGAGAAAGATCAGGAAGATCTACATACGGAAGGAGAAGATCCGCAAGATCTATATATGGAAGGAGACGCAAGCTATAAGGTAAGGGATTCCACTGAAGACAATTCCAGTGAGGAGCTAAGGGATTCCACTGAAGTGGTAACTGATGAGGAAGGCTCTGAGGAAAAATCTTCGAAACAATCACAAAATTGGTGGGAGTCAGATTGAAAACATATTCTCTTTTTCATTTTCTTTTAATTTTTCTCCTCTGATGATGAATGGAAGGTCAAAACTGCTGGTCAGTAAGGAGATACAATTACAACATACCTTACAAAATCAACATAATCCCAAACCACCTCTAAGACCCATTGTGGTATTGTTATTGTCAAAACGATAACGATGTTGAAACACAAAGCATGTTCAGATCTCACCCAAGAGAATATCAAAACAACTAACACATCAAACGATTATGTCTTTTACTGCACAGGAAACGTAAAAGGTAAGAAAATTTCGAAAATCAGATGGACAATGATTGGAACAATGCCAATCTACAAAGTTGTTATCAACATTGGAGGGAAACAATGCCCAGGCTGATGCATGTCGGACCTAGGAAGTATGTCCTCAGGTATTTTGTGTGAAAGTACAGAGGCATTCTTAATACCGGTGGTAATCAGGAGTTTACCAGCAGCATTTTCGGACATCAGAGTAAGAAGGATTCACATTGAAGGATTCTTTGCCACATCTTTTGGTATATCTTTAGGAAATCATAGATTGCACGACTTTGCAGACCAAGCATAACACACACCTTCTACAACACACCTCACCACCTTGTTTGCCAAGACTTCCCCATTTTTGGCCTGGTTGTGATTTTACTTTGGCTTCATTATCGCATACCTGTGTGTGTCCACCAACCATTGGGGAGTGTATCTCGTCTGAGCATTGCTCGATACCACTCAGCATCGACACTGACTGGTGATCCCTGTTCGGGGGCCACTATCCTTCTTCTCGGTAGTTTTCCACCAGTTCCGACGATCCAAGTCATGCGGTAGACGTGAGGATAACTAACTAGGGCGTGACAGTGCAGCAGTTCAATAAAGAGATTTTCTGAAGACAGCACGCTCCGACCGACAACACTTGGAGAGGCTACAATGTCCTGCCACTCTGGCACGCATGCACCAGGAGTTGTTCCCAGGGATGCATCTACCCACTTGAACAGCGAAAATTGGTAGACACATCATACAGCACTGCACTTCCCACGGAGCATAGTTGGCGTATTCCTCTGCAATCACATAACATGGCACCCTGTGCTTGGCCAATGCAACACTGGATCCGAACAGTTACATTTCTGGGGGAGGACTAGAATATGGTTCCCTGGGCTAGTGGAAGATGGGAGGGGGTGAAATTTGCGTTGTTGGGGAGTGGGTGGAGACATTCTGCCATCTAGCCGGCTCACCTGGAGGCGGAGGGGATTTGGTCTAAGTCGTACTCTAATTAGACTGAATACAATATGATTAAACATTAACAACAACAGACCATGCATATAATGTTATGAAAACATCTGAAGACTAGGAGGCCTTCATATCTGCATGGTACCTAAACCAATTCCAGGCCAAGGTCACAATGACAGGCCATCTACATTTTCGACATAGAGCCAATAAATCTTTTGGACACTGAATGTTACATCCCGAGTACAAAATCGATGTTGATGATAATGCGACTCTCTGACCCGAGATGATAAATAGTGGAGCTAATATCATGAAAAACCCCTCAATCGCTGAGAAGTTACCAGTTCACTATCAGAAGTGCTAACTTCAATTCTATCCAATGGAGGTGGACATACTACGAAGTCATAAAGAACGCAATCATCGGATCGAACCTAAAGAACCCGAAGAACAATTAAGAATGGTACCTATTTATCAACACTCTAAAGAACAGGGAGGGGTTTGGAAAGAATATTTAGACAACATGATTCAAGAAGGCAAGATACGACCCTTACATAATCCAGCAGGAACCCGAATGGGGATTGTACCAAATTGTAGTTCAGAAAGTCTTTGTTTCTAAGTTCATTACCGACATCATGAGTGATATACGGTACAGGACACAACTCTATTACGGTTATAGATGAATTAGCAACTCGAGTCAATGTGGTGACTCACATCATGAAGATTGATTGGAAAGCTGGATTCCATTCCATAACAATGGCTTTGGGAATCAAACATTCACTACATTTCGAACAAAATGCAGCCAATACAATCATGTGGTCATGCAAGTCTGGTTAACAAACACCCCAGCAACATTTCAATGAGAAAGAAACTGAATACATCAACCATTTTCAGCTATTGAATTAGTAATGGATACAACAATTGAACAAGAGCTGGATAACGGAATAGTAGTGGTTGCATATATGGATGACACTTCGATACCTACCAAAGGATCAATCAACAATCATCACTGCCAGGGCAGAAATGTCCTCGATTCATTGCAGGAAGATTGTATGTGGTTAGAAATCAATCAATGGATATTCGATGCCGAAGAAGTACCTGTTGTAGGATTTATTGTATCTGGAAGGTCCTCAAGGATGGACCCAGATAAGGCAAAGAATATAGTCAAATAGGCAAGACAAACTTCACTGAAGGAAGTTCAACAGCTACTTGGATTATGGAACTTATATAGAAGATTCATATCAAATTACGCCTCGATTGTATTGCCAAAAACAAATTCATTAAGAGGAGACAGAAAAAACTATTGTTTTAGAGATTCTCAAGTCGCGGCATTTCTTACAATTACAATAATTTTCACATTGGGGAAAACACCTATATTACGATATTTCAAAAATGACTGACCAGTAATGATTGAAACAGACGAATCACACTTTGCCATGAGTACAATTCTATCCCAGAAGTTTGAGCCAAGCACAATTCATCCATGTAGTTTCATCTCGGGAAAAGTGTCACTGGCCAAGTTCAATTACATTGTTTCCGATAAAGAAATACTTGCCATTTTATATACCTTGCGAAAACGGGGACATTTTGTTCAAGGAACCGAGCATAAGGTGGTGGTGTTTTCAGATCATCAGAACCTTTCATATTATTCAACACAGAATGTACTCAACAGACAACACCCCAGAAGGGCTGAGACAGTCCAGGAATTTCACTTGGTTATATTGTCCAGGAAGGGATCGGCAATCCACAAAGCAGATATATGATCCAGGAGTCTGGCATACATCTCAGGAGTGGGAGGTACAATAGCAGTAATGGTTAGACAACTGTGAGGCCCGGACCAATGGTTAGAAATTGGGGCAATGGAAATCAATACTAAAGTTTACGAACAGATCAAAATCCCCGCGAGGATCGTATCAACATCCCTCCTGGAACCAAATGCCAAAATTACAAGTGACAAAGTGCCAGATGATGAATACAAGAATATCTGCCAACCGATTACTATGGGAGAAAGGATAGATGAACATTACGAAATATGAGATGAACTATTGCGCTGGAAAGGGCGACCATATGCACCACTTGGATCAACGAAACAGATTTAGAGTTCGGAACACAATTCGAAAGTACCAGGCAACTTTTGGAGAGACAAACCATTGGAGTTCATATGGAGGAACTTCAATTGGCCAACAATGGGAAATGATATTTGGGAGTATTGCAATAACTATGACAATTGCCCAAGAACCAGGTCACCACGACATGTGAAACATGGTCTTCATCACCCACTGGAATTACCCAGTAAACCATGCGCACGGATAACACCAGATTTTGGTACAGATCTGCTAGAGTCAAATGGGAACGAAATTGTACTAGTTGTGGTAGATCAATTTACGAAAATAGCTCACTATATTCCATTGGGGACAACAGATTCACATACAGTGGCAAAAGCATATCTCGACAATGTATGGAAGTATGATGGGTTTCCAGAAGACATTGTTTCAGATCGAGATGGAACCTTTATGGGACAATACTTCACAGTTCTATACAACTTACTAGAAATACACAGAAGTATGTGTACAGCATTCCATCTGCAAACAGATGGACAAACTGCATGATTCACCCAGGTTATCGAAGCCTACTTAGGTCCCACCTGCAACATTAAACAGAATGACCCGGCAGAAATGTTACTGATGGGCGAATGTTCTTATAACAATTCCAAACATTTGTCGACCAATATATCACTCTCGTACGCCATGTATCATTTGGAACAAAGAATGACCTGGCCAACGGAAATACAATTTCGAAACCCTACTTTCGAATTGTATGGAGATTATATGACTGAGGTTTTTACCCAACTTTGCAACCAACTGGTGAAGGTTCGGGAAACCATGGGGGTGTATTACCAGAAGAAAAGAAAATTGATAAAGCGATTTGAGAAGGGAGAATTAGTAAAGCTCAACAAGAAAAATATTCAATCAAGCAACCAATGCATGAAATTGGAAGATGCTATTAATTGGCCACTCGAGGTATTGTTCGTGACAACCAATCAAAGGGATAGGAAAATAACACTACCGGAATCATGAAAGATACACCCTGGATGTAATAAGGATTATTTGAATGATACAGAGGGAGCAATCCAGGCGAGGAGGGAGTTACGATTGAGGCGGATGATGCCGGATCGAGGAATGGAAAAGTTTATCGCCAGTGAACCTTCGAACATGGATAATTCAAAACACATTTACTTGATTAAGTGGGATGGCTATTCTCAAAACTAGAATCCATCAGAATTGTGTGAGAATGTTTTTGGGAACATGGAAGAGTTAATGAGATAATATTATAAAGAGAATCCACTGATGGAAAGAGACCAGAGATTTGGAAAGAAATAGTTATGGAAATGATAAAAGTTCTTTTTATTACAGTATTTGGAATTAATTATAATGTAAATACGTTCTTGGCGTCTGAGGGGTATCTATTGTTTTGTTCACTTTTCGAGATGGAGCAACTGTTGGGTCATCGGTCCTAGAGGAAGAGCTAGTGTTAGAGGTTTTCCTCTGATAGCGGTAATACTACATATGATCCATATGCAGCAGATACTTTTCTGGTTCATCAGGAGCAGGGATACATAACACCAAACTGTGAGCACGACTATGTTTGTCAGTCAAGTGATCTTTAGCGGGATTACACTTGAGCCCCATGTCGATTGATAAGGGCAACCTACACAGGTACTAGCAGATTCACTTATGATGCTGCAATTATGTCATCATAGCCGGAGTGTTAATTCAAGAATGCTAGTGGTACGCATGATACACAACCACACCTATTAAATCTTAACAAGCGACACAACACACGATTGAGTTGCACTATTGCACAATTACGTGTGCAGCAGACGTTATGCAATGTGCAATTAAGTGGATTCGTCGACCACGACTCCATAGGAGTCCGAATGATTCAGTAGCTTTGTCTGTCATCGCAGGATGCAGAACGAAGCATCAATTGTTGGAGTGATCAATCGCTTTGGCCGATCCTATGAGACCTGAAGTGAACCAGCTCTTTGGTTTCGGTTAGTATGCATTGCAACCCAAAGAGAGTGTCACAATCAACATTGGCAGAGTGTTGGTCGGTCACTGATTAAATCTCTGACGCAATTGCCGAATACCCAAATCATGGTGAGGTATTAATATAATTGTGATAAGCACTGATAGGCTACACATCATCAGTTGTTCTCACTACTGAACAAATTGAAGCAAGATGTCCAATGTAAAGTTTTGAGCTGTCACTTATGCGAGTTTGATATCATGTTGAGGATGGCCCTGGTCAGAAGTGTAATGGTTGAAAACCACTCAAGCATGAAAGATATAACCATCGGGAACTCATGGCTACATGAATGAGGCATCATTGTTAGAGACCTCGGAGATAAGTTCTCAAGCTATCATGGTGTTATACCTAGAATTCTGCCAGAGTTGCATCCTGCAGATGTGACAATCAATGGTTCAGAATGCTCCGGCAATGCAAAGAACCAAGCTCTCGCAGTCATCCAGAGTCCGAAATCAGCAGCGAAGAACTCCTTCGATCAATATTAAAATTTCTATTCACGATTACTTCTCTACCTCTCACCCTGATGAGGAACACAACAATTCTGAAACCACACGAAGCAACCCACACAAGTCCCTTTCTCTTTGACATTGTTGTTTGCCTCCTCATCAACCATCACTATTGCAAGCATCACAGAACCACAATGTCCATATTTTTGGAGACCTATACATTCATTACCATGAATGCATAATGAAAGTCAGGTATTGTGATGGATACTTTACCTCGCGCATCTCTCCGACATCCAGTATAGAGTCTGGTGATATCTCTGAAGGGGACTGCTCCTATCTGAAGAAGTAGAGGATTTGGACAATCCTCTTGATATGTCTTACGACGATGGTGGCTATTCGTTTCTTGGTGGAGATAATTTGAAGAATTTGGGTCATGGGAAAGACACAGAGAGAACAGCAGAATAATTAGTGAATAGGCGGCTGTACTTAACCTAATAAATGTTGTACTGATCAGTGGGATTAAATACCTCTGTAAGAACCGAACCAACATTGGAATCACAAAGAAACTGTGAGAGATGCCTGGGTGCTTGGGGATATTTATTTGGAGGACTGCAGGAGTAATCTGAGACTCACTGCGTGTACATGAACAATCGATGTCCCTCAACAGTAGATATAATTGATCAATTCTGGTTCATTATCACTTCTGAGTCATAGTAGGTAATTTCTTCTTCAACATTGTCTTTATTGCCGCGCTACATTACGGAATGACAGATCCAGGTGAGGGATGCAAGAATAAACCCAGGTACACCTGAACAATATCCGGACTAAGCAATTGAATGATATCAATCAAACTTGGTGTGAATGTAATCCAGTGCTTCTCACATCTCATTACCGCCTACGAAAGCTGGAATTCAAATTCATCAATGGTGCAATGAAGCTGCTGGTGCCCCTTCTATTTTCAAATGATTCCTACCAAGGGAGTAGATGGAATTGCATTCCAATGTCGTTTGGCTGCATTTGCGATATCTAACAAAAGTGTAATGAGATGTTAGCTAGCTGCGAATCTAGATAGGGATTTGAAAGGCAATATGACATAGTTGCATGAAAACGGGGAGTAACTACCAGGACAAGAGGAGCGCCAGATGGGGTGTGCTATGTGGAAAAGAGAAGTACACAGAACATGTTGGAGGAGTGCAGAATGAAACAGAAGAGGGCCAACTCTAAGCTGCAGTGCGCCGACAGGGATTATGCAGCCCCCATACTAGCGGAGGAGCGCTGAAAGGGGGTGAAGGGGTAAGGAGTGGGGAATGAGATACAAGAGCATGAATTCAATCAGTGAAGCACCGATGAATGTTGAGGAGTGTTACCCAAGTGGAGGAGTGCCTCGAAGGGGGGGAGGGGGGAATATAGGAGCGACAATCCAGACCTACATCAGCAAAAAGCGAAATTGGTTTCCAAAAATGGACTCCACGCACTGATCGTTCTCCATATTCTCCACAATTATCACAAGGGACTTTTTTGCATTATTCCAGTATGGTTCAAGGCATTCAATCATGTGATTACCTCATGATGACATTTCAGAAACTTGTTTCGTCATCTAAGTTCAATTTCCGCACTTCTTTCACATTGGTCCTCCAGATTTTAATAGTTTCAACAGTTTTTTGAACTGTTTCATTGATTTCAAGAATAGTTCTAACTATTTAATCCCTTGAGACTGTTGTATGGTGTCCGGTGTCCTGTGTCCTGAAGCTCTCTATTGACCTAAACTCACTGACTCTCGCTAAGTCTAATTGACACATACACAAGAACTAAAGTGCATGCGGCTCCGCCGCGCACAACCTTAAACCAACCCACGTGATGACCGCACTCAGATCCGTCCCCACACTCCTCCAGGGCGGTATCACGACCGTAAGAGTAATCCACAAAGAAACCAAAGATAGAGTTTGCCTGAAGCTCCTCCCAAATGACCAACCGTGCCTACAACTCCTCCGAAGCAATCAACCGTGCCTGGAGCTCCTATCCTCTTGCTCGATATCTCTTTCCTGCAACCTTCACATCCAGCCGGAATAACCCTCCAATCTGGCGTGCCACGCCCACAAGACTTCCTCGACCTTGACCAGTACTCTCAGGCGGCGGTTTGTCGTATATCTTGATTCCGTAGCCATTGACCGGCACAATCCGCAACCCCCGATCCATCAGCCGTGATTGTGACAGCGAGTTGTGAGCTCCTTCGATATGTAAGACATTTCTCACAACAACCTCATGATTTCGGCGGTATCCTGGCAGCCGAAGCCTCAATCCCACCTCTCCATATCCGATGGCCTTGCCTGCGGCCCTTCCAGCAAAGTCGTGAATTTCCCGCTCATCTCTTTTGGCGTACTCTGTGTACCGTACAAACTCTTGCCGATCTCCGCAAACATGAGAGGTGGTAGCACAATCCAAGTACCAGCTCTCTTTCGATGGGCTCTCTCCGGTCATAACTGTCATCCAATAGTTCTCAATTGATGTCGTTGTCGTTGTCGTTGTCGCTGTCGCTGTCTCTGTCAGTGCTCTGCTCTCCACCGGTGCAGTGCTTGGACAGTACCCCGCAATGTGCCCCACCTGATGGCATCTGTAGCATTCCTGGGTATCCTTCCAATTCCTGCGGCGATGCTTCTCACTCTCTGAACTACTACCATCGCTCTCGCTGCCACTACCATGGGACTTCTGGGACTTCCGAGAGTGCTTTGAATTCCGCTTCTCATTCTTCGTCCGCAACTTTGAGAACATGGCTGCCACCTACGAATCGTCGTCCTTCTGTAATCGCGCTTTGTGGGCTTTCCTCTTTGTGACAATCTCCTCCGGTTTGTCGGCCATGGTGTCGATCTTATCACACATCAACTGGGTGAAAAACCTCCAATCAACATCCTTAGGTATACCCTGCATCAGGTAGTAGCTGTGTTCGCTCGTTGGCATCATACCGGTAGAACTCTCCGCACAGAGGTTGAAGTCGTTCACATACCCCTGGATCTTCCATGCGTATTCCTGCACATTCTCACAATCCCTCAACTTCACAACTGACATTTCGTCTCGCAAAGCCCAAACATTCAGCTTCACCTTCGACTTGTAGTCCTCCTTCAGCTGATCCCACAGTGCCTTTGCGTCTTTCTGAACGCCATACTGCTGCTGCAATGACCACTCCATCGCGAGGAGAATGGTCGACCGTGTGATTCCATGCTGCGTCTTCCATGCTTTAAACTCTGTCCCCTCCTTCGCGTCCGGGGCTTCCTCTGTACCGTCAACAATGCCGAGAACCTCCTTCTGTTCCAAGAGTATTTCTATTTCCAAACTCCTGCTCATGTAGTCCGTACCATCAAACTTCGTAATCGTGATCGCTGTCGATTCGGCCATGTTGTCGTCTGTGCATGCGGCGAGTCTGTCTGTACTCCTCCGAGACCGTGTCGATGATGCCGTGAATCCGAGTCGAATTCGTCAAATCAGCGAAGTGCCCGGGCTCATAACCTGTTGTATGGTGTCCGGTGTCGTGTGTCCTGAATCTCTCTATTGACCTAAACTCACTGACTCTCGCTAAGTCTAATTGACACGTACACAAGAACTAATGTGCATGCGGCTCCGCCGCGCACAACCCTAAACCAACCCATGTGATGACCGCACTCAGATCCGTCCCCACAGAGACATCAATTATACACAAGCTTACACCACTCCCATAACAAAATTAAGACACCCAGAGCAAACATTCATCTGATTTCTAAATATTGTTGCAATAATTACTTCAGGCATTGTATCGAATTATCTCCACATAAAACAAATAGCAAGCATTCAAGTCATTCTGTTAATCAAGTACCATCATGTGCTCTCTGGTTGTGGTGTCGGCGCATCAAGCTGTACCACTTCTGGGATCGCGCTAGTAGGCATGATGACAGAGGTTCCAATGCCGAAAACAGGATTATGATGGAAGCTTCCACCTTGGATGTGTTGGATCGGAGGTTAATGTCTCTCCTCTCCGATCACCATATGATCAGTCTGACGTATTGGCCATGTTGGAATCGTCTGAACCAAGGAATGAAGCCCTTCGACGCATGATTTAGCATCCTCGATGATGAAGAGACACTTCCAACATGTGCAAATGGGTCAAGCAGTCGACTCCAAGTGGCTATCCGAACTCATCCCCATCTAGGGAAGCACTGTATCAATTATCGGTGGCTTATACTTTCTCCACCATCTGGACCCAGTGCAACGAGCCATATGAACTGCCTCCTCATCACATAGAAATAACATCAAGGGAACTATTACTGCATTGTGCCTAATGTATTTTGCATCGCTGAGAAAACTGTAATACTGATCTTGATCAACACAGTCTGTGAAGGCAGCAAATCTGTTGAAATAGCAAGTAATGTGATTCTGTAGCTACCCTATTGGCAGTGCACACTGCTGGGCGAAGATTTCAATGGTCTTGATTTGTGGTTGCGGGTTTTTCATCATTCACTAGAGAGGGGCTTTGGTTACAGGCATTTCAATGCCACGACACGATGTTGAATCATTGTCATTCAGCTCTCGATACTTATTCTGCTCCCGACACCGAAACACCTCCTGTTGGGCGTTTGTTCGCAGAATCCACCAGGCAACCTCATGATGATGCCATTGTCAGTATACGTGGTTAAGATCCATCATTGTTCTTTCTGGGAGTTCAGCGCTTGCATTTCCGAGGTTGCCAAGCTGTCAGATATGGTCAGAGAAGTGGTTAAGGAGATGCATCTTCAGAAAGTTGAAATCCGATATGTCACCAAGATGGTGTGTAAATAATTTCCCCATCTCCATTTTATTGTGATCAATGTGACGATGCTTTGCAGACACCCCAAGATTGTTCCAAGTGGGGTCACTCTCCTGTTCCTCCCGTTTGTTAAAACAAATCTGCTTTCTCAAGGCTTCTGAGTTTGTTGTTGCAGATATACTGACGTGGAATCGACTGAACACATCCTTGTGACAAAAAAACCCCTCCTGATACTGAGCCATGTACTGGATCATGGCTTTAGTATGTTACCGATACAGTGCCATAAGGTGAAAATAAACTTAGTTCTTGATGCAGAACAGGGCATATGTGAAAGGAATGGTTTCGCTGGCCACAGGGTTCGAAAGCGTCGCCACAAAAACGCGAACAATCACATGCCCAAGTGCTCTCTTCTCCTTACCACTCCATTGTGTGACCTCGCTATATGGCTTGTTGAATTGAGTGAAGCCAGGATATGCAGGCATCATCACTGAGAGCTGGTTGATTTTATCAATCCTGGAATGCTATTCAAGGAAGGATGTTACCAAGTCCACCGAATGCTTTAGCACACCGTGATGGAAGGTTTGCTGAATATCAGGTACGATAATCATCATCGGGGAGATGCATTTCATATCCCTGATGACACAATCTGAGGTTCTGACCACATGATCTTCTAGATATTCTCTTGCTATCTGTCTATCCATCCCATCTCCCTGAGTTACAAGTATTGTCTTTTGGAAGTATAGCCGATAGTCTTTCGATTGGCGCGACAATGAATTCCTGACTCAAACAATGATTTCAGTGCTTCAAATGCCGGTCTGTGGGGCTGCTTGACAGAGAGTGATTGAATGTTTTCGAAGTAGTCAGCCTTCCATCCACAGATGACAGGATCACATTGTCACATATGACCGTCCACACAAAGCAAGAACTTTCCAGTGTTGTAAAGAGTGTTGAGAGGACAAAAAATATGCTCGAAGACCTTCCTACAAACCTCCAGATTATGGATTCGTTGTTCCTTCACAGCATTTGTTTTGCCAAGTCCTTTAAAGTGATAGTGTGGTTGGATGGGAACAAGGGCAACAAGGATGCTTCCAAGATTTGAAGGCTTTAATCGAATCATCGAGTCACTGTGTCAAAGACTGAAATATACTGGCCATTCCTTCTTGTCACCCCAAAGTGTGTATGATGTGTCTGGTCTGAACTGCCGAATAATGGGGCAATGGTAGCTTCAAGCAGCTGCTGTTGCTATTGAAGCAGTCGAATTGATCATAGCTATGATGAAATTGAACTAACGTAACTGTTCATTCTACCACCGGCCACTTGATTCCACCTCTGAGTAGATATGTTCCTCAGCTTCATTGTATTCCTTTGCTGGAGCATACGACACATGTTCCCTGATTGCAGGCTGTTGCATCTGAAACCCAATACATTCAACAAGATTACAGTTGAAGAATCATGTGTAATCATAGTTGCAAACATTGTATGAATCGGCCAAACATTTGGAACACACTTTGCGCAATTTGCAATAGTCGATGACCATTGCATTGGACATTACATTTACCCTTCTGAATAGAGTCTAGAACAATGAGAAATTGCTAATGATTGCCATGGTAGGGTTCCTGAAACCCTCATTGATACCAGCTCTGCTCAAGTTGTGCTCGACACACCAGTGCAATAATTGATAATCCTCCTCGCAAGAAAGTGGTAACCATATATCTATTTCATGGTTGAAGATATCGAAATACTCATTGCTAATAGGCTTACAGGCTGGACGGTGGTCCAAGTGTGGAGTACCATACATATGTGTCCAAACTGGAGGTTGCTCTGGATTATCACATGCATTTTTGCTGTCAGCTTCTGTATTGCTGAAACCCTTGTTGGAAGGGTGAAGAAAAGCGTTGCGATTCCTTTCAAGAACAAATGGAAGCAGCATACTATAGTAAATGAGGACAAAGCAATGAACTGGCAGTCGTTTGTCTGATACGTATACAATCCTTACTTTGCGGTTGCAACGGAGGTGAGTGATGTAAGCGCCGATGTCGGCATACATCTTGTAGCAGTATAATTGCTGTTGACAGATATCCATGTATCATCAGCAAAATGAAATATCGCAACAAGGTGAAGAAGTGTGGCGTTGGTGTGTTAGCTACTGATACCATTGCAAGCTTAATGATCCTCGGAAAAGCTCCACCACCATTTACTTTTTCCCCCAAGGGGTCCTACCACTTGCATGGTATTTATCTCATACTCCTTCACATGTTCACAAAGTGTATAACCACACACCCATGTTCACCAACACTTCGATCTCGAGTAGCATACCGCATCTGTATTCAGCTCGTTGCAGCCATTGTTTTCCACCCTTACAAGATCTTCCTACACCCATTCTCTGATTTATGGTTTTCACGTTGTGTTAAGTTCATACCTTATATGAACTGTGCATTCTCCTTAGACATCTACCCAGCGAGGTCATCGAGGGGTACAAATAGTGCAAGGACAAACGAGTGAGATATAACTGCAGAGGATGCTATAAGTTGTCTTTTTGATGAATTTAAGTGTTCAGTCTACAAATCAGGGTGCTTAGATGATGCTACCGAAATTGGTTCCTAGCTGAATAGCAGCCAAAATGATGTCACCAGATCAAGATAACCCCTCCAAGCCCACATATATATAGGCCGTGCCTGCCGACCTTACTTAAAATCTCCAGAATCTTGGACACACCGGACTCACCTCAGCTACCACATAGCATCACCCTGGATGTGATATTAAACTCTCCCAATGCTTGTTTAGAGTATCAAGCATTATGTATCCACCACTCAATCATTGACCACTATTGAAAACCAAAAATGTAATGTGATGCCTTCTAGTTACCAAAATCAGTTGTTGCAGATGCTAATATAATCCAGATTGCAACTCAACAACGTCAGCAAATCGTAAATCATTCCGGAAGCCACAGCCACACCTTCTAGATACTTTGGTAGCTGTCACTGGTGCTTCTGAGTTCTTCCACATGCTCCCAGGCCCCCCTGGAGCTTTGGAATGCGCTCTCAGACTCTGCAGGAGCATTCTCAGGTGCTCCTGAAAGCACCTGCATGTAGGCAGGTGAATTCAGAATGCTACAAGATTAGACTATTAGGAGATTCAAATGTTAGAGCCGCTGATAACTCTGTGCAGGACTGCAGGAGACTTCGAGAGCAGCTGAGACATCTGCGCAAGGACAGCAGGAGTCTTAGGGAGCAGCAGAGACCGCTGTGTAAGGTCTGCACGAGACTTCGAGAGGGGCTGAGACCACTGTGCAATGATTGTGGGAGACTTCGAGAGCAGCTGAGATCTCTGCGAAAGCTCTGCAGGAGAATTGATGCCATATTCCCATAGCAGTGGTTCTAAGAGTTCCACACCCACAAGGGATTTCATGTATCATATTTGTCTTTGTTACGGTCACAAGTGTCGCTACATCATGATATGGCATGAAGTATTTAAGTTTCTATATATTCACCTATGGAGATACAGGGAGAACGGAGATGGACTCGGCGACAGGGAGTATATATTTGAGAGCCCCATGGTTCAGAGACATCATCGCATTCTACACAGTACCCACTCTATCTTTCCCTGCTCTTGGTCTCACGCACTCTTGCCCAGCGTGATCGATACACCAAATTCGTGTGGTTTCTCACACACTCTCGCCAAGCGTTCATTGATCAATGCAATTTGTGTGGTGTATCATGGCCTTGAATCCCTCCATTTTGTCTCACCCTCTTCCTACCCCCCTCGAGCCAGAAATGCTCTTTCTCCAGAATTCCCTTCTGATGCCATGCGAGGTGCAGCAGAGCGTTGATGATAGGCTGTCTGCCTTCTGGCACCACTATTTGACCATGCCGTAATCGAGTGAACTCAGAGAGACACTCTGACGCCGCGGTTGAGGAAATTTGGAAAGGTACTTGGAGGCTTTGATAATTCGAACTTCAAGGCCGTAATTGTGCGAGTTTGGAGATACTCTTTGAGGCGGTGATTGTGCCAGTATGGAGATACACTTGGAGGTGGTGATCATGCCAACTTGGAGGCCGTAATTGTGCAAGTTTGGAAATACTCTAGGAGGCTGTGATAGAGTGAGTTTGGAGGTGCACTTGGAGGCCGGCATTGAGCGAGTTTGGAGATGCACTTGGAGGCCACAATCCTGCAAGATTGGAGGAGGACTTGGAGGCGGTCAAACGGGAGTCGGTAGTTCAGGAGTGAGGTGTGACGGGAGCTGAGACTCTACTGATTTGTTAACTCATAGTTGCGGAAATGTACAGACTTGGGTACAACATGTTCTGCCGAGAGATGAGAGACTGGCTGGGAGTGGCAGACAGTCCATGTTAGGACGATGCAGTATGCAGTGTATGCAGTACTCAATGTATGCTGCACTCGGTGAATGCTGGACTCGGTGTTCACTCTTGATCATGCCATCGAGAGATAGAGAGGGATTACTTAATTTGTGTTTTTAGGTGATGGTAGAGTTGAGGACGTGACAGAGAGAGCTGAGAGGAGATAAGCCACATCATTATGAGAAACCGGGACTTAAGAGAGTTGGGTGTGTGAGTCCATTTACCATCCACGATATGGACAGAACAAGACCCGATTTGGTATGTATTATCACCTATACCAGGCCTTCCTAATCCAATCAGGCAAGTCGTATCCTTGATTTGTCATTTCAACTCAGATCCTCCCTATCGTTCTCATCTGCATCCCCCATCTCTCTCTTTCTTGTCCACAACTCTACCATCATCGCAGAATCCAAATTTAAGTTCTCCCACTCTATCTCTCCAAGGCATGATTAGGAGTTAACACCGACTACAGCATACACCGAGTACAGCCTACACCGAGTACAGCATACACTGAGTACAGCATATACCGAGTACAGCCTAGATTGAGTACCACAGCCACCTAGGATTGTTTGTGTTGCCTGCATTCTCATGATTACAAGTTGACTGGTGAACATAGCTTCAGCTTCCGGTGTGCCTTCCTACACGATCAACCGCCATCTGCCAGATCTCTATGAGAGCTCAAAGGTAAATTCACCTTGTCACATTCCCACGGTTGCGACTTAACTAACTGATGAATAGAGTCTCAGCACCCAGCGCACCTTCCATCAATCGCATCCAAGTTCTCGTCCAATCTTACTTGATCTTGGCCTCCAAGTCTGTCTCCAAACTCGGTTGATCACAGCCTCCAAGTGTATCTCCAAACATGCTCGATTACGGCCTCCAAGTTTGCATTCTGATGGCCTCCAACTGAATCACCACACTCAGTCGATCACGATCTCGGAGTGCATCTTTAAGTTCATTTGATCATGGCCTCCAAGTATATCTCTAAATATGCTGCAGTACTTCCTGTAAGTCGATCTCCAACCTCACATGATCACGGCCTCGGAGTATATATTTGAGTTCACTCAATCATCATTTTCTGGCCCACGTTGAATTGCTCTGAAGCACCGCCTGCAGCCAGTCCAGATATACTGTGTGAAGATGGGTAGCAATATAGACACATAGATGAGAATACACACCGAATATATCAGTTTTAAAAATTGTTGAACACTAAGTAGTAGCTATAATACCCAGGCTCACCAGAAGCATTCCCAACAAGGATGTTGTTTTTGCCAGACTGCTCTGCAGTGATTCGAGGTGCTCCCTGGGTTTTCGCCGGCGCTCCCAGGTGCTCCCCTGGTTGTCACCAGACCTCCCATGTCCACGTAGATTTTCGCCGGTGCTCCCAGATGCACCTGAAGGCCACTGCACAAATCCAGTACTCTCTGGGATTTTACCACCTTGGGATTCCGGTCCGACAACTTCCAGACACTCCCAGCGGCTCCCAGAGACAAGGTTACATTTTGCTGATGGGATGGCAGTTAGGAATG
>Ga0307512_10001025_pt1 | contig 40972 bp, 47 predicted proteins | sample 14_EM_MG_FD_200267 | JGI IMG/M metagenome (GOLD analysis project Ga0307512, IMG submission 200267) | Populus trichocarpa ectomycorrhiza microbial communities from riparian zone in the Pacific Northwest, United States - 14_EM | ecosystem: Host-associated > Plants > Roots > Unclassified | place...
TCCTCCCTCTTCTTGGGCCTTTCTCTCCACACCCTTCAAAGGTTTCGGAAACGCTTCTTCTTTTATCAACTCCGCCTTATCCTCCCAGGACTCCGCCACCTCTCCAGTCCTAGATTTCAAAGTCTTTGTTGTTTGTTGTCCGCCTGGTTTCGTATATCTCAACGCCTGCCAGACCTGATCTCTTGTGGCCGAAGTTAGAAACTTCCTCCACATCTCCGTTTTCGACTGTCGGATCATTCTTCTCAGGTTGCTTCGCTGCCTCTTAACTTGTTGCTGCGACGCCTCCCCTCTCTTTCGAGCTCTTTTTATCGATCCCAAAATCTTTCGGTTTTCTGCGATCTCCGCCGTCCACCACCTTTTTGATCTCGCACAAACCTTGACTTTTTTGCAGCACCTATTGAGATGATTAACAAAGTTCCACTGAATCCACTCAGCCTCTCTCTGTAACTCATCCTCACTGCTCTTTTCATCCAAAACGGGTCTCTTTGAGCTCTTATCCTCCCACTCTTTTTGTGCTTTTTTGTAATTTTCTTCCTCCTCCTTTGACTTGAGCCCATCGATATCCCATCCTGTAATTTTTCGCGACACTTTGGCTCCTTCCCCTTCGGGCTAATGAGGAGTTCGGGTGAGATTCAGCAAAATCGATGAAGGCAGCTGATAAGGTAATGTGGAGTTTTCGGGCTTCAAATATGTCTTGTTATACCATCTATTGCAGTTTTTCTTCCATGGTCAATCAATGGAGTAATGTGAGAAGTGGTGATTAGAGGGGCTATTTGGAGTTGCTTGTCTTTCGTCATATGGATAAGATCTTGTCAAGTATGAATTGATATCTCCAAAAAAAAAGCCTCGAAAGTGCCTGCGAGTCCCGAAACTAGCTTCTACCTCTCCCAGCGCAGGTAGTAGTTGCACCGTATCACCCTGGCATTTTAGCATTAAGGTCTACTAGCTAGGCTGGGCGACTTGTTCTTGTTTAACACAAGTCAAGATTTAAAATCTTTTAGGGTCCATTCTTTTGTTTAGGCGTGCAGAATGTACTCTACGTTTTTCCCTCGTTATCTCTCCCGCCAGGTTACTGGGGTAGGTATAGCCGTCCGGATAATTCAGGTAATTGGTTGTTTCCGGACCGATTGTCGGAAGACTTCTTTTTCGTGGTTAGCATCAATAAACAAGAGCCGATACCTAGCTTAGCTGGCAGTAGCTAGATGCTATAAACACTCAAGATTCGACACCTGTAGGGCTCCCCTTTTGCTCTCTTTTAACAACAGAGATGCTGTATAAGCTGAAGAAATCAAGAGCAATCTAGTGCGAGCAATTATAACTAGAGGCCAAAACCGGTATAACCACTATCCTACTCTCATATCTATATCCGGGCATTATATATGATATTTGTGAGCATTTGGTACTGTAGGAGAAAATAAGCGAAAATAATGAGGTTTTGAGAACTGAGTGTTTAGAGCGACAGACGTTGACTAGAGTAGATCTACAGGTTTCGAACCCGTGTAATGGTATTTGAAGCACCATAGGTGTTTAGAACACTAGCGTTTAAAGCACTTTTGCCGATTAAGCCAAGCGATCTAATCTTGTTTATACGATGGATCTTGGTTCCTTCAGCTGTGTGACATACAATCTATCGATCACCATTTTGTTTGTTTGTAATCATATTGCATTCGGCCGCATAGCGGCCATGGCATATCCCATACATATTTCCTCCCCGCTTCTTCCGTAACATAAAGAAACAAAAGCAAAGTCGCGAGTCCTCTTCCCCAAAACAAAAGAAAACCCGCCAAAAACAACATCAACTTTTACACCCCACCATCACTCGACTCCTCGTGATCTGAGTTCTCTGCCTCCTCCACCACTCCGCTAATTCTGCCGACGTCTGTATGAAAAAGAAAGTCCATCAACGCCTGCGAACACTTTTCTTCTGCAAAAACAAGAGACATTGGCTATCGATCACCATGCATGGCTGTAGCGAATCCGAGCATCTGCGTGGGGCCATTTCCTTATAAATACGTAATGTCAACCAAGGAATGTAATGGTTTGCGTTTGCATTATTGTTTCTTTTTACATAGATACTGGCATTGTCAACAAGAAGATAGGGACAACTGCTTTTCTTGTTTTAAATCATACTCGTATTGAGGCCATAGGCCTATGACGGATACAGGGAAACCAAGATACATATCCTCCCAACATAGCGAGCTTGCGAGACCCCCATACATAAAAGGCAGACACAACCCTGGAGTTTGAAGAATACAAAGGATATTGACCAGCTTAATACACCTGCAATTGGTAACTATTGCTATGGGTCGTACGGTTTGATATGGTTGCACATGAGCATATACGTTGTACACATAGACGCGGGTATTTCCCAGCATGATCACCCTAGACTGGTGAGAACGCTCCAAAAAGGTATTCTACACACACCCACGGGGTCCGCAACTCAAAAGAGTGAACAGTCAACTGCATCCATCGGGAATCGAACCCGAGCCACTTGCTTGGAAGGCAAGTATGATACCATTTCACCATGGAAGCTTGTATTCCTTCTCTGCTACCTGTTTACATGGACAAAAATTAATTATGGTAGTTCTTTGCAGGACCGGATAGAGTTGGTTGTTTTGTATCCTACGGCGTAAAATAGTGCGCTAAAGGCGGGTTTATGTTGAGACGTCATGCAATATTGTATTACACATAATAGAGAGTTGATTGATTGAGGCTGGGGGCATAAATAGGCTGGCATGGTGCGGGGTGTTAACTACGTATACTTTACTCTATTGGGGAGCTGACAAAACTTGTAAGCCTATTGAAAGACGTTTTCATTTGTCACCCTTATACATAGAACCATTTCATCAAGACTTGTCTTAGATAACCTTTCCGTATGGATGATATACGAATGGTATAAGAGTTGCAGCTAAAAAACGCTTTCAATGAGCCTAAGATTTATTAATCCTCCTCTAAGGTAGGTAATTGTCATTTAAAAGGACACTGGCAAATACGACGAGCGTGTTAAGTTGATAATTTTGTGCGATGTGGTGGTGGTGAGAGCGTATGCTATTAGCGATGATGTTGTCCTTAATCTTTAATGTCATTTACAGGACGAATTCAAACTTAGCAGTTCTTTAACAAGAGAGTTTGATGGACCAATGAGATTCGCTACGTCTACCTAGGTAACATCAAACCAGCGTTATAGGTACAAAGCCCAGCAAGTAAGAACATAGACATGATACCACCGAGCTTGCCTCAGATTACCCATGTGCTAGGAGATGAAAAGCAGACCAACAGACCGCGAAAAAAAGCCCGACAAAGCAAACAGAGCTAGACCCAAGGTAGAAATCGAAACACCTGTACACGCACAGGAAAAACACCCAAAGTAAATAATGCGAGATGTGCACATTTTCGTCTGTTAGGGGGGTATCGTGGTGCTGTGCAAACAATAGGGAACAGGAGAAAAATTCGATGGAAGTAAAAGGGAAGTAAAAACTCCCACCAAACTAGCAAAACAAAGGAGTTGCTATCCCTTATGGAGCGTAGAGATACAAATAATCTCTACTCGAATGTTGGGGATGGGAGTGTTTCACTCGATCCAGGAGTCGGCGATTCCTGAGGAGGCGGTGGAATCGGGTAGCTCCCGCCGTGCTTCATGAAGTGTATCAGATCGTCGTTCCGTATGTTGATGCAGTCAACAGTCTCTACTTTTTCGATATTTGGTGTAGAAAACATTTTTCCCTTGTGTGTCAGGACTGAGCCATAAGTTAGCGTAGTACAAAGGTGAGATTAAAGTGAGCTTTACGATCCCACTCCAATGCCCATCCTCTCAACGTCAACGACTTAATAGAGTCATTGCAGATCCCTCTCCAGTTTTTCCACTTCTTAATTGCGCAGAAAAGCTCCATTTGGTTTTGCATCGAGTGACCATACTGCTCAAAAACCATTTTATCGAGTTTTGGTGAATGGTGGATCATCGAGAAAAATAGCATCGATGCTGCCCTACTTTCGTCCTTCATAGTATTTCCCTGGAGACTAATAAAGATCTCACGTAGCCGGGGCATTCTCGAAACAAACTCATACGGAGACCAGCATTCCTTTGCTTTTCCCGTAAGAACCCTCGCAGAAGAAATACATTTGAATATCCCAACTTCAAGCTCCGGGAAAAGCGTGCCGAGGTGACATATAATTTCGGCATCAACCTTCATGTAGGTGGAAAATGATAGCCTGGTGATGTAGTTGTGGCTATCACGAATTCTTCCATTTCTAAGCGATGCGAGTTCCTTGAAATTCTTGAGCTGGAGAGTGCTATCCATATAGTGGCTCATGATGTCCATGGTAATTGATGTCAAGTGCGGCCAATACTGAAAGATATCGATCAAGGTATGAAGGTTGAAGCCGGGATATGTCATCCCTGGGAGCAGACTGATCGTGAAGTCTGTGACCTGACGAAAGCTTTCATTTTCTTCGAGAAGCCTCTTTATGAACTCTATGCGTTTCGGCTTCAGAGGGACAGAGCCTTTTTCAATCGTGAAGCTTTTGAGTTCGTGCTCACGGGCGAAATAAGCCAGTATCTTGTCAGCCTTGGGGAGATTATACTATTTGTCGGTTGAAGAGTCAGTGTATCCGCTGCATAATCCAAGAGAGAAGTGAGATTGCTTGCCAGCTTGTACACCAGAGTCAGCCCCTTGACACACTTAGGCGGCATATGATGTTCAATATGCGGGATTATTTTCTCAATGAGGACGCTGTATGGAATATCTCTAGTATCTATTGCCGACCACAAGCTGGCGACCCAGTGATACTCATTGAGATCTGGCGACACCGCTGTTGTCATGGTCTTGCGATCTTTGAATTTCAAGTGACTCAGAATATTGACAATAACTATTTGCCATGGTTAACACGCTGTGAAAACCGCCACACAACAGCCAACACATAAATACCTTCTGCCGGGAGCACCCCTAACGTCCCCAATCCACCCCCACCGGTCCTTGGTAGAACCTCCCTCCTCTTTTCATTGGCTGCCTTGCTCACTTCAGCTTTGAAGCTGGCCCGGAACTCGGCAGAGCTCTTGAACATCGTGCAGATAAGGCGCTCGAGCTTTGGTCTGGACATTTGGTTGGTGAGCTCTCGCACACCCGCCTGAGAGAACGGATTCTTGACAGGCTTCAAAGCTCCGATCTCCTCGATGCCAGAATCACTTTCATCCACCTCGTTGTAGTTGACGCCGGCTTTCGCTCGCCGGGGGCGCCCTCGAGCAACCGTCTCGTCAGGCTCCATCGTAGGGTTGTCTCGTCGGGTCGGTATTTCTACCGTGAATGAATCAAGCTATCGAGAAATTGTGACGAAGATGAGCTGCGTACCGATTGCTGAAGCTGAGTTTGTTGTCAGAAGAGCAGTAGTGCGGTAGGTACAAAGTGTTAGGGATGAGGAGACGATGGCGTAGACGGATTGTGGAGAGGCTCAAGGACTGCGTTTTTGGTGAATTGAATAAACGTTGTTGGGCAAAAAGTGAACAGTGCAACAATGCAAGCTGCGGCGGAAAGGCCCACAGGTTAACTAGCATGTTTGATCGTTGGACCCAAGACGGAAATAAGGTTTGTGTAGATTGGTGTTTCAATGAGCCTCAGGCTGACTTGTGCTAAAACCTCCTTAGAGATTCTATCCAGATCAGCAATAGAAAGAGCATGCTGTTTCTGGATTTTTTTTCTTGAACGGTATTAATGTTTGTCTTTTGGGCGCCCGAGTGATTTCGAGTGGACTTCAGAGATATATATGCTAGTCGAAGGTGAAGTTTGAAACTATGACGCTTCACCTAACCCTCGTACCCTGAGAGTGGATTATGGCCTGGTATGAGCGACTTTGCGACTTGTGAAGCAGCTTCATAGGATTCTCTCGGCGTGTCGGTATGGCATGTTTGTGTAATTGTTCCGAAGTAGCCTAGGTCAAGAGGTCAGCCTAGTTCACGAGAACGCTTTTTAATTGGGTCAACCCCCTTGACAAGTAGATAGTTATCAGGAGAAGGCTTGGTGACTAAGTTGCGGCTAAAGTCAACCCGGTAGTCAAGGAGTTCACTTGATGACACTTCATATATTCCCACCCAGCAGAGGTCTAGGGGCAGTTGAATTCCCATACTTTCGCTCTCCATAGACCCCCGCAGCAATATCCCAAAGACCATAACTAGCCTCCAGAGCTCCTGTGCTCTATAGGTTCCTACACAGTGTAATTCCAAATGATAATGGCCACTGAAGCTTCCGCGTTACATAGCTGCTTTCAATAGTACTATGAAAGGCTGTAGAAAAACAGCTTCCTATGCGCTGTGCGACGCGCAAGATCTGTTTGCCGGTGATCTCCTTGGCCGTCAGGTTGACCCTAGTTGCAACAGTGACCAAGATAACTGGACTGTCTGCTTGTCAAGGGGGTTGACCCAGTTGGAAAGCATAAGTAGGTTGACCTCTTGATCAAGCCCGCCACTTGGCAGCGGGGTTGGAAACAGTCATTAATCATAAACCATGACGTGCATTTCTGGCGGTGATGGAGACCTACCTAGTTTCATCGATGCAAAAACCAGCTCGAAGCTTTGTGTGGAGATAAATTCGTCGGTAGCGAAGAATGTGTGCTCAAAAACAAGCAGTCATCGGGCGAGCAGCGGATGAAAGCGACACAATCTAGAAACTGCCTCTTACCAATCGACCGAACCGATTCCCTATTTAGTGAATAAAGGGGTATTGTGACTCCTATTCTATATGTGGACAATCCTCCACGGGCAGTCCAGAAAACGCACCTCAGGGCGGTCCGAGGAATGGCAGTAAGGACTTTTCTCCGCCCCCGCTCTCTCCGCTCTCCGCCTCCCATTCATCAATATCCTCCCGCCTTCTAACCCTCATTCCCCATACATTCTCTTTCGACTCACCAGAGTCTCAACACTTAACTCTGGAAACTGCCCTCGCGGTATTTGATTTGATTGCGTTGCAGTCAATTTTCCTTTTCTCACTATCGCTATACAATTTTGCTCCATCCCCAACAATCCGGTGACTTTTCAAGCGAAGCTGTACAACTACTGCTTCGACTCCCTTGGGCGTTTGAGGCATCACGCTCGTCGATATTCCTTGGTTTATAAAAGCATTTTTTCTGGTCATGATTTTAAGATGTGGCCGAATATGACTATAGTCGGCCAGTCAATGGCGAAGATTATGGGTATGCTCCAGTTTTTCAAAGTCAATCTACCACATACATTTCCGCGATATCGTCATATCATTCATCAATTGCCTTCTCCTCCATTACTCCAAGTGTCACTCCATCTTCTATGTCACTTGCCGAGGACTTGGAATCCGAAGGCTGTAGAGAGGCTGAATTTGAAGATAAGACAGCCCATAAGCCACTACCAATGACATGGAATCGCAAGATGGTAGTGAAGATTAATTAGGCACAAGGTGAAACTGGTACGTTCACTCTTTCCTTCCTTTTTCGTTTCATCCCTTCCAAGCACTGATGGGTCACTAGCCTCTAGAGAATCTACTGATGTCTTGAAGTCGCAAGATGGTGGGGAGGATGAATTCGAAGATGATACGATCTCTGGCCAATCTCCAGAAGGGAGTGAAGCCAGAAACATTGAAGCAATAAGACGTATATTTTGATAGGTTATTCGGGCATGACCAATGATTCAATTGTAACAAGACCAAGAATCTTTATCCCCATCTATTCCTAATTCGATAACAGGACAATTTCCACCCAAAGACCTTGCTGCCATCATTTATCGAGAGCAGACACAAGACTGATTACATCCTACAAATTACTGTAAGTTACCCAATATAGTCGAATAACACTTAAGAAAACTAAGAGGTTGTAATAGGCTTGCCGAAATAAAAGCACATGACGGATATTATTGTCCCGTAAGATCAAAGGCTTTTGAACTGCTGCCGTCACTCTTGCAACAAATTTACAGGACATTGAATATAGTTTGTCGCCAGAGATGCCTTTACAGCCAACAATCAGTGATCGAGACAGACGTTCCAATTCCGGAAATTCTCCTCCAAGACTGTCACCCTATAGCGATAGGCTTTTACATCCAAACATTTGGACTCTGGGTCCACTTTCTTGACATAAAGTTCTGGCACAATATAAGTCACAGCTACTACGACCGCAAGCGGGACTCCTCCTCACACAACCGCCGAGACTCACGGGAGAGAAATGAAAAGGTAATTGCTTGAGGATACCTTTCTGAAGGCGAGAGCAGTCCCAGACTCCCACAAGCGTCTTACCGTCCCTGCCGCTCACCACCTAGAACCACTAGCTTGTTCTGGTTCTACGGAAACGGGGCTGCTGGAAACGGCGAGAAGTCCTATATTCGATACCGAACCCATCACCACCCATGCACTCATACTCAAATGCATCTCGCCCATCACAAACCGCATATTTGTAGGACTTCCGCTCTCCCAAGATCAAGAATATCTCGACTACCTGTTGAGCTCTCAAAGATGGTTTCACGTGCGGACCTGGTCATTAATCTTTCGTCCTGAATTTTCAAATCTTTCCTCGCCTGGTGCATAGCCTTTTCGACCAATGCATTCCGCCCTCGACACCGTCCAACGGTGGATCGAATACTTCACCAGCTTGGAATGTCGAGTTCGTTCGCATCTGGTCTACTGATGCCATCTTCAAGTTCTTCGATCAGACTGACGCATACCTGCCCGCTAGGGATATACGTGAACACCGCCAGAGAGATACGGTGGCCGTTCTCTTCCCTGCAAAGGAAGAAAGCGTGTTGAACTAGCAATTCCTTCACCAAAGCCGACTTCTTGTTTCTGAGTAGGACTTAGGCTTGTCTACTTATGGACTTATTAGTCTTATATGCCGAAGCGGTCTGCTTTGAATTCAGTGCTTGCTTGCTTCTCTATTCACACCCAACTGGCCAGAAGCGGGGAAAGACATGTCTCCCTACAGCTGGCCGCTCATGCTGTTGCTTTATCACCGAGTACGGCAACAAGCGCCGCCAATGCAAGAGACGTTGATGGCTTTGCATTACTTGCATTCATTGCCGATGTACGCGCTCCCGATCTTCAAGTTGGATATACCTATGTTAACTTCTGTTCTAGTGCCGTCGCCTGCAATCTAGTAGGCAAATCAAACAAAAGAAACTCTGTGCTCCCAAGCTATGGTTAGCAAGCCTTGCCATGTCTCAGTCAAGGCCTTCCGTTTTAAGTAATGATGGAAAGACGATGATCTGAATATTTATTGCCATCAAAACCCACCGCATTATCGAATGTTAACGAAGCCTACCGGCAAAGCTAAGGCCGAAATACTCTTCCATTGCTCTAGGATATATGTGGAGGACATGTCTTCTTATTAGTTACAGTCGATACCTGGTGTTCGTGGTATCGAACGTCGCTGGGGGATGTTGCTGTTGCATTCAGGTGTGAACTTCATGTCTGATGTCTGATTCATTCATGTTTCTTTTCATGTTTGATGTTGATACTTTACGTGTCTGATTCTCTCTGATATACGTTCCTGCTCCCCAGGCCGGACACACCCACGCTTCTTCTGCTCTAAGACCGCTGCCTGCTATCTTAGGGACAGGCAACATGAGATACTCGGCGCTCTTCAGCCACCAAACTCGCCGCAATGTCGAAACTCAACAAACGTTCTAGCTAGGTAGTGCGAAATACATGTTTCCTCATAGCTACTACCTCCGCGTATCAAGGACCACTAGGAAGCGTTCTTACTTGGCATTTTACATGCAAAGGGCAACTTGTCAGCAAGGATGCTCGTTATGTTGGAATCTGCTTTGGAGGGTTTGTTGGGTTCGTTTGCGGACTTCTCACAGCTGACACGACTCTCCGTCGACTTTATGTTGCTGATAGAGGGATTTGGCTTTCCATCGTTGACATTCGCATACCGTCTACAATTTCTTCGCCTAGATCTAGTTCTGTTTGCAAATCGCAATAGAGGTCAAGTCAAAGCCGAGGTCGAGGCGAAAAGTATGGAAGACCTGAACCTTCTAAGATAAAACTCGCCGTATTATCCAAACTCAGCGAGGCCTACCTGAAAGCCTAAGCGGAGATTCGAAACGGCTCTTCCGCCGCTCCAGTAGATGCAGCGGAGAAGCTTCATCAGAGATAGACAGAAGACATTCATGGGCCTCAGCACTCCGTATGTCCATACATCCTGACTGTTTCCGTCTCAATGTTGGCTTTCCCTCAGCAATACAAGAGTTCCGCCAGCTCTGGGACATGATTACATTGTATTGAGCATGCAGAGCGCCCGAGATGTTAACGAGATGTATTCTGTATCACTCAGAAACCCGAGAGCATCTTGAGCTCACCATCCGCCGGCCCAGAGCTTCATTTTCATCCACCACTTCTTCAAACTATAACCATAAACCCGTGATCACGATGTCTACCGATATGCCAAAGATGTCCGATCTATCACCTACAAACAAACTGAACCTGAGAGGGTTGTCATAAAATATCCCCACCGCGGGGAAATCGTCACTTCTCACAGTTGTCTGGATTGCATCATTCTATCGTTTCATCTAGTAGGGTATGGGAAGACATGTCTTCTCATAAGTGTCATCCTCCATTCCAGCCTTGAAGACTAGATCCACGAAGATTGGGAAGTCACCGAAGAGTCCCAAGGTTATGGGAAGTCATCCTCGTCGAGTATGAAGGATGAGAGGTGACGAGTGTGTTGTACTTTCCCCAGGTTTCCAAGCTGAAGCTTTTTGTCAACTAGGACTAAAATATGTGGCTATATTACAGCTGGAATGGCGGAGCGTGTTTTTTAAACTGCTAGAAACTATTCATGAGCTCGTATGTACATCCTCCTGACTACCCCGATCTTCATGTTAACTTTTCTTCAGAAACCCGAGAGCTTCTTGGCCATTCCTGGTCGTCTGGGAGGCGCGGGGAAGACATGTCTTCTCTCACATCTCCCCCATCTATCCATTCGCAATCACAAACCCTAATCGCGATGTCATGTGTGAAAAAGTCTCTCATGGAGTGGGTGTTTCCCTAGACATCCGACCGAGCACTCCCAACCAGGCTTGGGTTAAGCAGTCGGTGCCACTGTGGTGGCAGTTGTACCAATATATCTCCTACAGCTGTAGCTGCTCGTACGTCTGATGATACAGAGCGCCGACGCGCATTACGGGTCATTCTATCCGACCTGGTGACAGAGCAACGCCTTCCTGATTGTCTAGGCTGCATCGTTCACCAGGGGCGGGGAGAAGACATGTCTCCTTATCAGTTACAGCCTCCGGGCCTGAGGCGCAAATGTTTCATGAGCCCCACGACTTCGTACGTATTCTTCATAATTCCTGACTGCCCCGACCTTCCTATTGACATTTTCCTCAGAAACCCGAGAGCTTCATCAGTCTCTCCTGGTGGGGGGTGCGGGAAGACATGTCTTCTTATCAGTTACAACCGCAGTTCTCCCGTAGTCTGGGGAAAACATGTCTTCCCATTGCATCTCTTCCATCAATCCACAGCTTCCATCCACCACTTCAAATTATAACGATCGCAATGTCTTTGTCAATGTGCCAAACATGTCCGTCAACAAGATGGACCAGGAGTACTGTCTCAAAGCAGCTCCGGGAAAATCGTCAGTCTCCCAGTTATCGGGACCAGATAATTTGACCCGTGGGAAGACATGTCTTCTCATCAGTTACGGTAAGTTCCTCACCTCGTGTATTGACTTATATGTGCTAACATCCCAAGATCTAGCTGCATCCCACAGCATCAATCAGTCGCAATGGAAGAGGCCCACCCTACTGCCACAGGTATCGGTATCTATCATCACCATACACATACCGATGAGGTACGATGTCTGAACCAACCTTCCAATGATTATGCTAATTCACCCCAAGGCAACAGATCGTGTCACTCTATCTTCGTATATCTTCTAGGTGATTGTATCAATGTATTGCCTCAATAGGTGCGGGAAAACATGTCCCCTCATCAGTAACGGTGAGTATCCTCCCTCCCCCGGTGTTTGGTGTGCGTGTGTGTATGCTAACTTCACAAAATATAGCTGGTCCCGCATCAATCAATCGCAATGGAAGAGGCCCACCCTACCGCCACCAATATCGTTATCTATCATCACCATACACATACCATGAGGTACAACACTCTGGACGAACCTTCTAATAATTATGCTAATTCACCCCAAGGCAATAGATCGTGACACTCTATCTTCGTATATCTTCTGGATGATTGTATCAATATATTGCCCTAATAGATGTGGGGAGAAGACATGTCCCCTCATCAGTAACGGTGAGTATTTTCCCTCCCAGGGTGCTTGGCGTGCATGCGTATGCTAACTTCACAAGTCTAGATGGTTCCCCCGCATCAATAGGTTGCGGAGAACGAGGCTCAAAAGATGAATACCACTACCGCAGGTATTGGTACCTTCTACCACGATGACACGCATACGAACACCCCAACGACCCACGCTAACTCACGACATTCTATTTTTCATGTACTAGTATCTTGTGGATATGATTGTATCCAACAAAAAGCACACTTCAATCTGATTAAAGTACCGTAGCTACAAAAATAAAAAATTACACGCTGCCAAAAATATATATATGCCTATGAAAAAAACCCAAGGAAAAAAAAAACTATACATACATCCAACATTATCATAACGCGTCAAGTCATCAAAAGAACTCCCTCCCCATAAACAACTAGCAAAGTAAACAAAAACACCAGTCCAATCTATACCCAAAAACCCACCCTACCCACACCCGGGACTAATCCCCAACGGGTCCGGAATCCTCTGCGGCACCCCCGAAACCGCGCCAAACACCGAGAGCCCAGGAGGCGGCATCTGGTTCGGCGGGTGCACCAACATACTCGGTGGCAACTGGCCCCCCCGTGGCACGCCCTCCTCGAACGCCGGCGGCGGCGCAAGCATCCTCGTCTCACCCACCAGCGTAGCCGGGGCAACAACACGGGGGGTGAAGAACTCCTCAACCCCACCGCCATCATACTGGTCGGCCACATCTTTCGCCGACTGACAGACCTGCAGCGGGATCTTCAACGAAAGGCTGGTCTGGCTGTGATTACTTGTCCGCACTGACACCGAGAGGTCGAGGGTGTAGGAGCGGCTGACGAAGCAGGTGGAGAAGGATGGGACTAGGTGTTTTCCCTTCGGGGTTATTACTGGCACGACGAGGGAGGCTTTGTACGCTGTCTTGCTGGAGCGGTCTGAAGGCTGCTGCTGCTCCCAGTTTGCGCCGGCGACGCAGCGGGAGGAGAGGAGGGTGCTTTCTGTGTAGTTCCCCACCGACGGGTCGGGCATTGAGCGAGAGAGGGTGGGGATGTAGGCTTGTCTGGTGGTGGAGAAGAAGGTGGAGGTTCTTAGCTTTGCGGTTAGGGTTTCGAGGGGGGGTGGAGGGGCTTGGAGGTCGTTTGAGATGTAGGTTAGTGAGACCGAGACGGTTGTTGAGGCTGGGCAGGGGGAGTTGGGGTTTGTTTTTAGCGGCTGGGGTTGCTCCGCAAAGACTGAGATGCGGCCGAACTTCCGGCCCAGTAGTCCGCGTCGGAGGTCCTTTTCTCGGCGGAGGATGAAGTCCTTCGACTTTTCTGGGATGTGTATGGGTGGGGCCACCTCGAATGATGGAGAAACTGGGATCTTGCGAGCTATGTCGGCAAGGATAACAAGTTTGTCGTCGGCGTCCCGCTTGCGGAGGATCCGTGTCCGGATTGCGTATGTGATGCGTGTCATATCCGGGGCCAAGTCATCTTTGCCGTCCCCGACTGAACGGTCACCGAGTGATGGCGGGAGATGTAAGTGGGCGTCTTTGACCAGGGAGTTTTCAACCAGATGATTGCAGGCAGTGTCTAGGAGCCGCTCCGGGATCACGAATGTGAAAGGGAAGGTGTATGTTTTCCCCTTTGTTGCGACCCTGGGTATGGGGAGTGTAGACTCGTCCACAGGTTGGGTCAGACGCAAGAACTGAGTCGTCGTCAAAAACGGGATCCTAACATCTTCTGGACACGTTCCGCCTGGAAAACTCACGGTTTGGGAGATGGATGTACGTCCTGACGTTGCGGGGGAGCCTCCGAATCTCTCCATCCAGGTTCTTGAAGTGCCTATATTCCACGTCAAAAACCCCGAATGTGGCGGCTAATCAGCTATGGGTGGTACCTTCGAAAGTGATACTGACTTCATCGAAGCGGGTATCGGCCGGTGCGACAATGCTCACTTCTCCTTCTATCCTGTCCGAGGTGGTATAGAACTTCTGGGGTACTCCTTCGGACTCTCCGTTGATGCTGATGGTCACCGATGGCTTGCTCTTGTGTGCTTCGGCTGCCATCTCTCTGATCGATGTCATGACTGTATTGCGTGTCGCAACTGATTCTGCGTAGGCGAACATGGTGGACAGATTTTGACAGAAGATGGGCGTTTATAACTGAGCTCTTGTTCGGGGCAGATCGATCTGCTAGGAATTGACAAGATGTCTCAATATCCGATTGTGGGGTTTGCGGCGCTGATAAGAAAGACCGAGACTAGCCTTGCCGCTGATCCTGGGCTACGCAGATGACCTCGAAAGGGAATCTGTGACAGCAGCCGACGTTAATCGCATCACACAACGCTGGTGTGATTTCCGAGAACGCCTACCCTTGGTACAACAGTCAAGACTCTTGGTCTTCTTGGACCCTCCACTGGAAGGCTGTAGAAACGAAGCTGAAGATACTTAGCTCTACAACTAGGCAGATTGCTTGGTCGGCAAGCTGTGGAAAGTATGGTCTTTGGTGGTTAAGCTCCACGGTCATGGGGACGGGCGAATTGAACTTTTTTATACACGAGGCAGATCTAGGAGATCTCATCAATGCTGCTGCTACCTTAGACACCTACCTACTCGAGTTTGACTCATGGAAACCTGAATTATGACAGACGCAAGATGATTAATTCAAAGTCCCGAGAATAACCTACTAAGCGAGAAAACATCCGGCTGTCGTATTTGCTGGGTCGGGTCCAATACAATCATGCAACCACACCCCCACCAGCTCTTTAAGCTTATGCACATTCGCTAAAGGCAGCCCGCGGAGGGAACATCGAACATCTTGGAGAACATTCCGTGATCGTCACTATTAATTGGCATTTAAGTAAATATCTCAGCTTTCTGCAAGTTAGTAGTAGCATACGACTACCTATACTACCTAGCATCGGACATGTTTGTCCGTCTATGGATCTGGCACTACACAGGCCATTTCGAAGGGTTTGATGAATGTGTACATTAAGCAAACCCTCCCAAATAGGCAAAAAAGTGATCTTTGAAACAAACCAAAGACGGTGTAACAAATTGGGAAAAACCAACCATGTGTGGATACGTTCGCAACCTCGAATCTGCACCATGACACCCTCGCTCTTCTCCGATGCTGAGAAATCAACAAAGGGAACGCCATCATACCATTCACCTGAGCAACAGCCACCAAAACGGTGGCCTCGTACCCCGGCCCTTGATCTCACGTGGTTTTATACTAACCAAAATGGTGAGTCTGATCCAAATTGGGATCATGAAAAAAGTGAGGTGAAATGGCCTGGAGACATCACTCCACAAAAAATTCAAATTACCTCCAGAGAGCTGAGCTTTTGGGGGGTATTAGTTTACACCTACCTGAGTCAATGCCGAGTTTTTTTTTAAAAATTCCACCACATTTGCACTTACTGCAGCCAGCATAACCCGGTCTCTCTCTTCAACTTTGCACATGTAGTTTTGCCTCACTTGCTTAGGGCCCCATACAAACTCTTTTCCCCCCACTCTAAACTCTTCTTTCCATCCAAATCCAGTATAAACTTGTGATGTTGAGATATTCACCGGGTTGACGAGATTTTGACCCGGTTGACCCGTAAACTTTTGTGTGGAGCGAAGTCTCCAGGTGGCCTCGAATCAGGCTCTCAATTGTGTACATGTGCACTAAGATGAAAATGGAAGTGACAAAAAGGGAATAGTGTGGCGAGGGAGAGAAGTTGTGAGAGAGAGCTTGGAGACCTCGCCCCACACAAAGTTCTCAGGTCAACCCGGTTAAAATTTCAACACCACGGGTTTGAGCTGGGTTTGCACGGAAAGAAGAGTTTAATGGAAAAGAAATACACTTGATATGGGGCACTAAGCAAGTTGGACAAAACTTGTCGTGTAAAGTGATCGAGAGCGACCGGGTCAAGCTGGTAACTATCCGGATCAGCTTCGGGTTATGGCTGCAGTGAGTGCGCACATGGTGGAATTCTTTAAAAAATGCTCGGCATTGACTCAGGTAGGTGTAAACTAATAACCCCCAAAAGCTCAGCTCTCTGGAGGTAATTTGAATTTTTGGTGGAGTGATGTCTCCACCTCACTTTTTTCATGATCCCAATTTGGATCAGACTCACCATTTCGGTTAGTATAAAATCACGTGAGATCAAGGACCGGTACGAGGCCAACCAAAACGGCACATTTCGACCCCATTATTTCTGCTCAGGCGAATCCGGGATAACCATTTCATGAAACCGGCACATTGCTGGATACGAAGGTGCGCTTGCAGATACCGCATTAAGCGAGAACCACTCAAGCCTTTTATAAAAAGTAAAATCGACTATCGAAGATGATGACCCCAGATGACTCACTTTCGGCGACAAACGACTTCGACAAGCTTTATCAAATGTCCGGACGGATTAGCCGTTGGTGACTACAGGTATCGGTGTTCTACCGCCGGCAGCTCAAAAATCGATGCCCCCAAATCCGGCTAAGAGCGTTGCTATAAGCTATATTGGGCTAGGCGGCTGCCCCTCGGACCGATCTCTACTAGTTGAGCACCGCTAGCGCGGACCCAGACAACTGTTGCATGTATACTTAGAACATCAGCCTCAGCCTCCGTGAGACTGATATGAGCTGATGGTAGAGTATGGGCCGATGCTAGAATACGGGCTGAAGGGACTCGGCCGAAGCCTCGGTGGTACGAGGCTCGACACGAAGAGCTGGTACACGGGACTACTGTATATATACGGGCCTTCTGCCCTCGACAGAGATCAGCAAGTCAATCAAGTCAACGATCTTCATCACACAAAAGTAACACAAACATCGACCGCCGGGAACTAGTCCTGCCCGCCAGCCCTCTGTTTACTCGTCTCGGTGGCCCCAAAACTACCTAGCTAAAGAATGAGTAATTTTAGCACCAAACACTATTCTCTCAAGCGACCTGCCCTACTGCTGCACCAAACGACGGTAGCAATGCGTAAGTAGAGCGCGGATTGAAGGCGTAGGTACATAAGCTGTTGCCCCACTTCACATGTCCGACACCTTCATCTCTTCGCTGCTGATGGCCATTTGGCTCCGTGAAAACACTGCAAATCGTAGGTAGCATTGGGATTGCATCAAATCCGAATGCAAATAATTAGTCTCGGACTACCACGGACTGGTCTGAGATTTCTTGGTCCTAGTACTTGGGATGTACAGCGGGTATCTAGCTGGAGCCGGTAGAGCATCCAAGTGATCTGTTGCTACCTTCAATTTGCCTTCAACCTCCGCAAAACTCTCCAGACGTGCAGCGGGTGGTGCTTCGGCTGTCTTGAACCCTACAAATTAAAGCTAGCCCCACCACCGAGAATCTTGACTCATTTTGCTTCTAGACGGCGATGCTTGAAGCACGGATACGCTTCAGCGCTGTGAAGGCAACCCACAAGTTCCCATATCTACCCGGCTATAACTAAAGTATAATTCTTTTCTGTGTATGCCATTCTGCACATGATGAAAGCATTCCTATTCATTGTTCAGCGCCAAAGAGACTCACAAATCCCGCCTCAAGCTCCTGCTTTCAATATCATATCCGCCTCATCCCACTTCCTTAGGGCTACCTATCCCCTCACGGCTGCATCTTTCCCGTCCTCATCGTCCTCCATGTGTCCCGCAAAAGCCTCCACCTCTTCGGTAATGTCAATCTCTGGGGGTAGCGCTAGGGCGTCGTGACCAACCGCCACAATCAACGTCCGCAACATTGTCTCCCGAAGGTAGCGACCAAGAGTCGCCCAGGCAACCTCTCGCTAGGTTTGCTACTGCAGCCAGCCTTTGCGTTTATGCCGTCTCGCATGCAACAAGGCAACAACGTAACGGAAGTACAAATAGCGCGCCTTCGGACGGTGCGAGGTCTGGAAGACCGATAAAAAAAGGCGTGATGTGAGCAGTCGTCATTAAATCCGGATCAACATATTCCCGCAAGACATAATCCCATATCTCCACTTTTCCTTCTTGATTCCTCGACGAACCATAGGCGTTAATACAGGCGGTCCTAAAGTTCTGCTGATCCGAAGTCTCGGGTCTCGTAAAACTCGGTTATTAGGTCGGCATAGCTTCTTGACATCAGGGGATACCCGGGACCTTCAACTCCATGCTCATGAATTTTCCTTAGGATATCATGTTTCAATCCTAGTATGCCATTGATATGCTCTTGAGTGTCTGATTTCCATCTCATAATCTTTCTTTGTATTAAACTCCACTTCTCTTTGTCGTATTCACCTGAGGTGTATTTCTTCTTCTCGCTCTCGTTGAAGAGATCGAACCAATCCATTTCGTTTCGCAAGTACTCATCCTCATATGCCCACCACGTTGTCGGATCCGTATGGATATCAAGTCCGGCGGCACTCCTCTTCAGTGTGGCCCGCTTCTCAACAATAGACTCCTTGCTCGGTTTTTTTGTGACACCGAAGAGGTTGGGAGGCAAGGAGCTGACTCTAGATGGGACTACCAGCCCTGTTCGTCCTAAACCGTCCATAACTATAAGGAAGAATTTGGATAGATGTCGTTGGGAGATCGTCGCAGGTCGAGGCAAGTGAGTTGTGGCGGAGTCGAGATGAGGGATGCTTTTCGTGGTGGAGTCTTCGCGATGTTTGGGTAGGTTTAGTCGGGCCCGGAGGTTGGGGAATGTAGTGGAGATGGTACTAGTGGTTATATCATCTGTAGTATGTATACGCAATGCTTGGGGGTTAAGGCTGGTACAGCTTCGAGTGGGGAAGTGGGGAAGATTTAAGGTGTCTTTGAAAGTTTTTCATTTTTTTAGAGTTAGGTTGGGAGTCTGAACCTCCTTTTGTTACTTTGGGTGGTTGATTGACTTATTGATTGACTATCTATCGAGGCCGCGAGGCCAGTATATGTACAGTCTCCCAGATGCGTACGCGTACGCACATATCTACCCTGTATTCTGATACAAGCCATATCTTCATACAAGACTGTAACGGAGGCTGAGACGGATCCAAGTATATATGCATCACCTCCCCCTCTTGCTATGCCCCATAGCAAGTCCTATCTCCGTGAACCTATACAAAGAGTCGATGTGTGAAGAGTCTCCGGTACCTCTTTAGAATCCTCCTCCTAATGACGGTGGTAGGTAGGGAAAGAGTGCAATCCGTAGTCTGATATGGGACGGCCATCCCGTATAACCAAAGAAAAGTAAAATCCATCGAAAAGAAGAAAAGTGAAACAACCTTAAATCCAACCTTAAATCGACTTCCGTGGACTTACCCGTTCCATCACATTCTCGTGGTTCCATTACCATATTCGTGAATTTATCGTGCTTATAGACAATCCCGCGGGTATGTAGGTCTCAAGCGTTGTTGTGATACCCTGAGTCAATGTGTAGCATTATGTGCTTCGTCCAAACTTTGATTCTGGTGGTAATATGTGAAAGCATCCTGGGTATAGTAGTAGATCGGTAGCCGTTCTGTGTCATTGCAATCATTGTGGTTGTAGATTCCTTCTATAGTTGGAGTGTTTTCAATATTGCCATGATGTAGGTCCGTTACTGGTAAGAAAAATGGGGCTGGCTACACCTTGTGATTCGTGGTCGGCACTATCACGTGTCAAACCGGACTCTCTAGATCCCACGAGATGAGTTTCGTTGCCGTTGCCGTTGCCGTTGCAGTCGAAGTGCAGTAGAAAATTGGCCGTGGGTTTGAGGTATCGGAGGACTTTTTGTAGCGGTCATATGGATGAGTGAGCCGATATTAGCATGGTAGTCTTTGATGCTTTCGATGATCGCATTAATGATCACTTGGTAGTCTTTGATGATGTCGAAGATCACTTGCTAGTCTTTCAAATCTTCCAGTTCCTTCTTCCTCCGATCCTCAGCTAAATCCAACTTCACATATGGATCTATGAGAGCGGCGAAGCTGATAGTGATACCGGATAACGTCGATTTTTCGGTGGATCTCAATGCCGAGAATTGGCGTGCAAGGCTGAGAGTTGTGATCTTGTCCTTTTGAGCGAGCTTTGCCCTCCGATCACTGATTTGGTAGCGGCCTTCATATGCGGGTATATCATGGAGGTTTGGTCCACAAATCCAAGAGTAGAAGCACATTGATCTGCAAGAGTTGTGGTGTTTGTTAGAGGCCATAAGTGCTATTTTAAGCAACGTTGATTGCAGGTGTGTAGCTGCCTTCCGATCAACCTTCTAAGGGTGTCATGTAGATGTCGTCGATGATGGCAGGTATGTAGATGTCTTCCATCAGTGCTTTCTTAATTCTGGGGATAATCTCGGGTATGTGGATGCCTTCCAGTAGTATCGTGTAGATGTCATCATCATTGACCTCGGAAATACGGTAACTATATCCAAAGGTTGATATTCAATCCACATCTACCGAATAGAGAGATGAGATATTGTAAGGTGGTTAGCTTGTCAATAGGGGTATAAGTCTCACCGAAATTAGTTTGTTTGTAGCCTTGGAGTTGATGCTATTACTGCTTTCGCGAAAGTCTTTCCATGACTGCTGGTGACACTATCCGTGCTCCGAGTCAGTGATTGTAGTGTTTGTCTTAATTCCTTGGTCATTCAATCTGTAAGCACTGGGACTTTCTTGACCGCAACAGATCGTTGCACTAATATACGTTTATTGGTAATGACCTCCACTCTTGATGGGGCTTGTGTATAAGAATGATGGATGGGGCAGCGATCGCTGTGTCCATTTGTGTGTGAGAGCAATATCCTCATCAGGAGCTATATGTGTGTGTATGATGGCCATCTTTCTCACCTGAAGCAGGTGGACTTCGATCTCCATGCCCATTTGCATGCCCAGTTGATGATGATTGGAGAGCGGTATCTATTCCTGCCGCAGCGGGATCCCCAGCGACTGACCGGCAGGCAACCTCTCCAGTATAGCCCTAAGATATACTTTCATCCGTTCGACTCTGGTTATGAGTACAGCCGTGAGTCATGCTCTCATCCGTCCCACTGGCCGGTGTGTCAATTATCTCAATGTATACCCCTTCTTGCGGTAGACTGAAGATGTAGGTCTCAGTAGTCTCTTCTGATTCATCATCGCGTATACTCATTTTGCGTATTAATGATTGCGGGCACGATACATATACGTTCCTTTCCTCATTAAACTCGATGCCTGATTGAGACTTTACGGTGTTGTGCTCTGGATCCGAAAACCTCTAAAGTGCCGTGGGTCGTGTACATAGCGACCATCACTATTACCATTGAGCGAGCTCTCAGCTTCTTATCAGATCTTTACTTTTAAAATCTGTCAGCTGGCATAGCATCCGAACATCATAAGTGATATAGAGGAGCCAGGTACGATATCTTGTGTCCGTCGTTTGGTAAGGCCTTCATTTGGCATGCGTTGATATGGGTAAAGTCCTGTGTTGACTTCTCAATGATTGTCAGAATTGTATGTAGTCATCGATGAATTATATGTAGTACTGGTGGCCATCAAGGATGGATTAGAATAATGGACTTGATTCTAGGGGACGTTTGTTTATGCTTGGCTTGGATGTATATGGTCCATATGGGGTCATCGTGCATGTATTTGGTAATAAAATAGTGAGTTCCGGGTAGATATTGACTTTGTGGTGGCTACAAGTGGGCTTATAGATAGGCTGGCAGGTGGACCTGTAGGTACACTTGATGTCTGTAAGAGGACTTGGAGATACGGTGACAAGTATTTGGTGGCCCAGATATTGTGGTAAATGGGCTTTTTCTCTTTCTCTTTCTCTTTCTCTAAGAGGACTTGGTAATGGCAGGCGAGGTTGTAACCGTAGGTGCATTTGAGAGTGCATCTGCATCGCCAAACTCCGGGGAGCTTTCAAAGTTCGCCGAATTTCGGAAAGCACCGTCAACTTTCCAGCTTTCTTCCGATTTTGCAGCGTTTTTCCTAATTTCAGAAAGCGCCGTGAACTTTCCAACTTTCGCAGTGTCGCTCCTTACACAGCCTTTTGCAGCCTTTCCCGTGAACGTTCCTGTAGCATCTGTGTATTCGCAGCCGGTCTCCTTTCGCATCGTGTAATGTGCAATTGATCTTGTTTCATCTACATTTGGAGCGATTGCGTATACAGCAGTATGATATTTACTATCTACCTATCTACCTATCTGTCTATCGACATCGACCCTGAATTCACCGGCAACTGGCTGGAGACGGCACTCAAGTGCACTTGGAAATAGGAGATGGCTGAAGACGGTGCTCGGGAGCATGCTGGGGACGGTAGAGATGGATTCTCCGGGAGCATGCTGCAGATGGTAGATATGGACTTACTGGAGCTGGCTGGAGACGATCACTCTGAGCTGACCGGGAGCAGGCTGGAGGTCGTACGGATGGAATGGACTAACTGGTAGCTGGCATAAGATTCAATATTGATAAGATTAAGACAGCTGCGATAGCAAACGCTCCATTAAAGTTTCGTTAGACAATTCTAGCCAGTGATCGCGACTAGCCTCCGAGTCTACATTAAGGTTTCATTGGGTAGATTCTAGCTCGCGACTAGTCTCAGAGTCAATCTCTGCATATCATTAGTATTTGCGTATATATATCCAGTACCAAATCCTCCATGGTGCAACCATGATCTATCTACACACACCTTCGACAACACACCTCACCGCCTGGTTTTGCCAAGACCCCCTTTTTTTTTGGGTGGGTTGTGGTTTTACTTTGGCTTCATTTCTGTGTGTGTGTGTGTGTCCGCTTGTTCACCCCTTGTGTTCGAGTGTACCTCAGACTGCGACAACCACCCAATACCACTCAGTATGGACCTCGAACAGTAGTCCCTCTTCCAGGGCAACTCGCCTCCTTCGATGTTTTACACAAGTTAGCGACATGGTTTTCATGACACAACACAACTGACATAATCAACAACACAATACAACTAGGGTGTGAAAGTGCAGCAGTTCAATGAAGAGTTTTTCTGAGGACAGCACACTCCGACCCACAACACTTGGAGGAGCTATGATGGAAGACCTGCTTCTCAGGCACACAAGCACCAGTACGAGTTGTTCCCATGGACGCATCAACCCACTTAAACAGCGAAAATTGGTAGACACATCAAAGGTGCTGTTCACGCCCCATGGTAGGACGGTTGGGGTATTCCACTGCGATAACATCAATGAGACCCTGCACTCAGGTGAATGTGGTACTGGATCCAAACAGTTACATTTCTGGGGGAGGACTAGAATATGGTGCCCTGGGGTAATGAGGGTGGAAGAGGGGAGGGGGTGAATTTTCGTTTTTGGGTAGTGGGTGGGGAGCTCCGCCATCTAGCCAGCTCGCCCGGAGGCGGAGGGGAATCGGTCTTTGTCATACCCTAATTAGAGTGAATACAATATGAATAAACAACAACAACAACAACCATGATCTATCTCCAGCCAGCTCCCGTCTGCAGATGCAACTGTCAACTGAGTACCGTCTCCAAGTGCAATTGAGCACCGTAGCCAGCTCCTGTCCCCAAGCGCACGTGAGCATCGTCTCTAGCCAGCTCCCAGTGTACCCAGAGTCGCCGTCAATAGATAGATAGATAGATAGATAGATAGAATAATTGAAATCGCGTAGAGTATGCACCCCGAGCATCCTACGTACCCAAAGCTTCCTAACCGCCTAACGCTTCCTGTGCCCAAACTTTCACACGCACCAAAAGCTTGCTGCAAATTCTAGTTCAATCTTCCTAACCACGAGTATAGCAAGAATTGCTACTAGAGAACCTACGCTGTATAGTTAGGAGAACTTAGAGTTTACAATCCCGGAGAACTTAGAGTTTACCATGCAGCATAATCTTGAGTTTCCAGTGCCGTAAACTTAACTAGCCTGTAAATTTAATCTGAGCTGCAGCCTTGTCTCCTGGGAAGCTCAAAAGCTGCCAGCGATCCTCTGCCCGAAAGCTAGAAACATCCTGGCACACAACAACGGAGGGTGTAGAACAAGGAGGGTGCCGAGACGATGGGAGCTAGAAACGACGTTGACCTTGGATTAGGATGTCGAGAAATGTACAATAAGGGAGAACATAGGTTAAAAGAGGGCACCGAAACGATGACCTTCAAGTTCAATGGGAGGGTGGGGAAACTATCACTGGTGCTGGAAACGGGCGGAGCTAAAAAGGGCAATATTAGCAAAGGTTCAGAAACGGTCTTGAGGGGCCGAATACGAGGTTTCCCGTCTGCTCAGTTATATCTAAGCATAACATTGCTAGGTTAGTACTACAGTGGGTGATCATGCAAGAATCCCTGGTACTATAATTTTTGTTTATTGAGCCTCTAGGCATATAGAAATTGATCCTTACATGTTATTGTTGGGTGAGAAGTTGTAACTGTACCAGAAATAACGCCGTCTGTTTAATTTCGAGCCCATCAAAGTTCTTTAATATCCTTCTCCCAGCTCTCTTTCTTGCTATGCAGTATATTTTATTAACCTACCCCCATCCACTTGAGAATGAGTAATGCATCATAGATGAGGTCCACGCAACCATTCGAAAATGACAGGTTTATTGCCATACAGGCTCTAAGACGGTATGAATGCAACATACGCAGCTTCTGTTGGTTCATGAGAATCTGTGGTGAGGAGAACTATGTTTGTTTGCTGGGCATGTATGTTGGTCAAACCTTCTCGCAGTGAGGGATCTCGCAGTAGGGTTAGTTTAGTTCTTCGAAGCCAGTTATGAAAGTGAGTGTGGGATTCTCTTGTCTGAGATAGGAATTGAATGATTATGCATGGCAATAAGTAGCATGAATTGAGAATAGGATGAGCTTTAGAGTGAATTGCACGGCTGCCCCACTACTCCAAGATCGCAATTGTCCATCGTGATACGACGCGCGGGGTCCAGAAACGGTCAGTTTGGCTCGATATTGGGATGGATACACTTGACTGTATAGCACACGAGTCGACTCAGTGTTGCAGTTTCAAGGTCTCTAGATCTTGGAGCTATTTTGATACTACAGTGGAGGAGGAGATGGATAAAGGGGATGTGGATGCGGGTTGGCAGTTTGCTAGTCGGGTTATGGGTCATCTAGACTCAAGCTTTCTCGAGACGGGGGGTACTCGAGACGTAACCCAACTCGTCTCGTGTACAACACTATTCCAGGCTCCAAGGTGGACTGTTCTGCAAACAGTTCCTTTTGCCTGCTCTCAGCGCTGTGATTTCCGCGTCTGAATTCCTCACTCGATGAACACCACACCATACCTCGCCAAAAAGAAAGTGAAAAACTAAATACAAGTAAAACCCCCCCAAATCCCGGAATCCCCTCCCAAGCCAGACGCCGTTTTGCAAATGATATATACTCCCCAACCCATGAAAAAAAACACATTGAAACCCCACGTTAAAACTTGAACCCCGAATGCTCCAACAGTTCTTTCCGGATCTGCTCGCTCCTCTCCATGGGTACATCTCCATCCACACTCCCGCCACCGGCATTACGTTTCGGACCCTATTCCTCTTCCGCAGCGCCGGCTTTCTCCCTCTCCATCAGCTCGTCGAGGTCGCTAAAGATAGTCCCCTCTGGCAGCACTGTAAGATCCTTATCAAACACAGGGCCGATAGTTTCAACCCATCTCTTGCGGCGCTCCATCAACATGCGTGCCTGCTCTCCGATGCCAACATGTGCACGTGCTACGCCGACGCCGTTGGGAACGCTCTTCTTCTTCTTGCTGGCTTTCATATTGCGGCTGCGTTTGGCGAATGCTTGTTCGACCTGGTATCACATGGTTAGCTGAATGAATGTACAGAGCGGGGAAAGGGTGGAGGGTGCCTGTTTATCAAGATCTTCAAGGATCGTCACGTATTCCTGGTATGCGAGCTGCTCCTTAAGCTGCTCGGCTATTCGGGCTTTACGTGCGCCGTTGATAAGCGCCTGTTCCCGCAGCTGCTTCTGCAGTGCGCGGAGACGCGCAGAAACTTCGTCGTCCTGGCGGTTGTCGAAGTCGAGCTCCTGGTTTGGGTCTAGAAGGCCAACGTAGACCATTTCTCGGCGGATACGCTCGTCGAGGGTGGAGTAATCGGATTTGCCAGTAGGGATTTTCCAGTTTACCTCGCCGGAGTTGGGGAGGGAGGTGGCGAAGGTTTTGGAGGGTGCTGGGGTGGTCTCGCCGTTTGCGGTTGGGTGTGAGGGGTCTGCGTCATCCTCGTGGTCCTCGGGGAGGTAGGCGGCAAGAAGCCGAGAGAGGAGTGGTCCGCATGATACTTCTTCCTTATCGAGTTGGTCTTCGGAGACATCGTCGGGCTTTCCTTTCGGGGCGTTGGCGGACTTGTTGCTGCCGTTGTTGGTGGGTGGAGCTGGAGATGCAAATGACGCGCCTGGTCCATCCTCCTCCGCCCACTGCTCCGAATAGTGTTTTCCGAGCTTGGGGATCATGTAGGGAGTCACTCGATCGCCTCTCTCGCGCAGGAATGCTAGATCTTCCTCAGAGAATTGACGAAAGTACGGTTCGATGTAGGTGCTGAAGGTGTTGATCGCGACTTGATTGGTAGGCTTTGCTTTAGAGAAGTCCTCGTCGGGTGGATCACCAGGTATAAGTTTGGAGAGGTCATCTTTGGGAAACCTGGCTACCGCGAATGCCTTCGCTTTCTCCTCGTAAGGGGTCTTGTCTGTAACGGCGGGGATCTCATAGACTGCTGGATCGTCCTCAAGAGGCTCGAACACGACGAAAGGGGCGGCCGCGGGAGGTTGGTGCTCGGCGTCTGAATCTTCTGTTAGAGAGGCATGTTTAGCCTCGGGGCTCTTCTTTTTCTTCTCTCCTGATTCCTCACGATCAGCTACAATACGAGCAGTTAGAGGAGGATAGAAACCTCTAGCTATAGCGTCGCTGGGAGGACCCTGTCCCGTTGGCTGGTGAGCGCCGACAGCAAGAGGTCTCTTATGCTCTGGCTCTGCCTTGCGTTTCTTCTGCTTGATCTTCTCTCTGCGCTCGGCATCCTCAATCGCCTTGCGGTCCCTCTCCTGTTGTGCCGCCTCATCCCTCGCCTTACGTTCCTCCATCCTCCCCTGGAAAACGCGTAACGCCTTGTCGGTATTCTGGCCACGAGCAGTTGCGTTGTCCTTCAGCACGCCGAGCTCTTGTCGGAGCGCGACGAGTGTAGCCGACGACGGGATACCGGGGTTGTCGGAGAGGTGTAGTCGTTCGAACAGGTCTTCGTATGTGACTTTAGCGGAAGAAGGCCCAGCAAAGTCACTCGAGAGGGTGTCTGCCGAGAAAGCAGAGCCCGACGCCGGGGTCGTGTTTCGACTCCGCGAGCGACGACCCTGTGACGACATACCGCCGCCGCGCGACTTGTTACCTTTGCCCTTTGCGCCTTTGGTCGACATGGCGGGAAAGGCGGTAAAGTAGCCGTCAGGATATGCGCTGTGTGTGCGGCAGTATCTTCCCGGCTGGTGTGCTGGTTGGTTGCAATGTTACTTATGCGATGTCGGGGTGGGAGTTGAGGCGCGACTGTCTCGAAGGCGTAAGTGTACAATTGCACGGTCAGTGGATGTCGAAGGGTCGATAACCGAAAGCGTTAGAGTCGCGGGTTTGGGAGACTTGGCGCGTCGTACCCGCAATAACCTGTCCGTAGGAGATATCAACGGAGGGAAAGGGTGCGAAGAGGGTGCGATTAGAAATGAAATTGTAAGCACACGCTCCCTCTAGATATCAATCGCCCAGCTGCCGGTCTGCCTCGTCTCTCTGTTCTGCTCTGCGTTGCTGCGACTACAACACGGACAAGTATGGCCAAGACATGCTGCGACACTTCTACCCTACCATTGCTATCGCCAACGCTCGGCCTTTGCTGGGCAGAGGAACAGCCCACACCACCAAGAAGCTAAGACCATGTCCATGATACGACAAGACACAGGCCGAAGATTCTGCTTCCCACATTTTCGAGCCAAACGACGTCCTCCACAGCCAACTGCCTGAACCTCTCATCCTCCGAACCATTCCGCCATCCTGAGACCATCCGAGCGGTATTAGTACCGGTGTTGGCTGTCGTCAGAGCTTGGTAATCCCCAAGCTGAAACCCACCATCGATCGTTGTCACGCATATCCCCGCTCCCGACTGCAACTCTTGCGAACTATCATCGGGGGCGCGTATACGGAAGACAAGAGGACGAGTTTATGAAAAAAGTTGGTGTTAGACGTCGCAGACATTGCCTCAGATGTGTACGTCGCTCAAAGTTTGCCGTGTTGTGTTTTGTCCTACCCTGCGGAAGCTTACACTTTTCACCACAGCTGCAGAGACCATCCGTGCCTCCGTCCTGGTATTCCCAGTCGTTTCCCCTCTCGCCCAGCTCAACCCGAACACATTCTCCCAAGCCCAAGTTCACTCCTCGTTCCCCGCCCGAAATCGCACCGCTGACCTCCCCAGCCCAGCAACCTCACCTTTACTCTCTCGGTCTCAAACCCACACATAACTACTCTCTTCACGGCGGGTCGAAACAGTGGCGACGCTGTTGCCGGTGTCCTACATTTCCCAGAACTTTCGCAGACCTCTACATGCCGCAACATCTCCACTCTTCCTCGCACCAGCCTTGTTGATGACCTCCCCAAGAATAACAACAGCGCCATCGCGCTATTCCCAGTAATAGCCTTTGCGCCGTGGACTCCATATTGTAACAAAGAATTTCTTGACGCAGCACGAAATGAGAGGTCTACACTTGACGGGTTCTTTTTCTACTCTCCAAACTTCACCAACTCGATTCCAGACCATGGCGACGACTACTGGCGTGGCATCAAGTTCAAGGACTACATATTTCCGATCTATGCCATGCGTGGGCGGGAGGGGGAGTTACTGATGAGCAAATACACCGAGTATGCAGAGCAGAAACGTGTGATGATAGACATCAACAACACCACGGGGCGCGCAAGGATCTTTATAGAAGTCGACACCGGGAACGGCACCAAATTACCTGGGCTCTGGCTCTTCCTCCTTATTGTCTTGGGCGTGCTAATCGTTGCCATCGGCCTCACATCGTTATCAATGCACCTTCTACAATATCGGCGCCGACGGTCTCTACGAAGGAGAGTAGCACGCGGAGAGGTAGACCTGGAAGCATTGGGGATAAAGCGACTCGTAGTCCCGCGAAAGATCTTAGATAAAATCCCCATGCGGTCTTACCAGCCCGGCGGATACGAGCAACCTTCCTGCTCCATCTGTCTAGAAGACTTCGTACCCAACGCAACAACAGTCCGAGAACTGCCGTGCAAACACGTCTACCATCCCGCCTGCATAGATAGCTTTTTAGAGAAACAGAGCAGTCTATGTCCTTTATGCAAGAGCAGTGCGCTTCCAAAAGGATACGTGCCGCAGTATCTTACCAATGCTACAGTGCGACGGGAACGGACTATTCGGCGGCAGCGGGAGCGGGCGCTGAGAGAGCAGAGGGGCGGAGGTACACGGGCGATGCTGTGGCGCGCCTGGAGAGACGGCGTGTGGCCGGGAAACGAGGCGAGGGCAAGAGAGAGGACGGTTGAGATGAGGCAGCGGGCGGAGCGGGCGGAGCGGAGGAGAAGGACGAGTGGGGGATTCCAGGGTGAAGAGGAGGATACCGCTAGAGGCGGGAAACGTGAGTAAATCCTTGATTGGAGTTGTGGGGTGTGGGTGCGCTAACGAGATGATAGTTCGCAGAGCTTTGAGAACGGTGTTTCCGGGATATGGATAACAGCGGCATATCCCAATATCTCCTTTTTATCATATTCATCTTTTTGGTTTGTGCTGTTCTGGTCTCATATTATTTTGGATGCTGGGTTTTGGTTTCGGCGTTTTGTCTTGCTTGCCTTGCATATCTACTGCGGTTTTGAATTATGGTTATGGGCTTGCCCTTTGGGGTTTTTTGGAGGTAAAGGGCCTTCTTGGTTAGGTTTTTGTGGCAATTCAGTGGAGGGGTATATCTGTCAATTCATGACTTGTAGAGGAAGATATGTCAATCATAAGTACGGGTGGAAGCATGGAGATTGAAATAGGTGATATATTTCGCTCGTAATGTCGCAAGTGGCCGGAATGCTATATGGATTACAGGCAAACTTAAACGCTCTGCGCTTAGGGTGCTAAATGGGTATCACGAGTGATTTTGGTGATTCCCTGCCAGCGAAAGTTGGGTTCAATCCTAAACATCCACCTACACTTTTCATAGGCCAGCTCGCACATCACTTGGGCAAATACCGAATACTATTCTCGGGACAACTACTCCCTCTGGTAGTTTCGGTCTCTTCGTACTGTCCTCCCAGCACCTTCCCCCTCAGCCAATGGTAATACCACAGTTCATTCAACCGTCCCTCACCATCGCAGCCCACAAATGGCGTCGCGCCAAACGCCCTCTGCAAGCACCCCACCACCTCTGCGCGGGAATACATCTTTGTATCCGAAGGGACGATGCCGCATTTTTTCAACCACTATTCATTCATTAACACCCCAATCCCCCACCCCCCATCCTGGAGTAATACCTTAAACGAATCCAAACGCTTAAACAACTTCTTTGTAGCTTTAAAATGCTGCACCTCCTCTATTCCCTCTGTATATCGTTTCCCGTAACACCTAGGTTCAAGCGTGCTCATGCACGTACCATGCTTATCAAACTCATGTTTCCAGAACGCCTCATCGTCCACGCCATCCCTGGTATTCGTTTTCCAGTATTTGCGCATATACCGCAGCAATTCGTGCTCCCCGGCGCCTTCGAGGACCGCGACGGGGCTGGCGTACTCGCGCGCCGCATCACAGTACGCGGGATACGTGCCGTTGCAGAAATCGGGCCAGAGCCCGTGGATCGTCCAGGAGTGTGCGGGTCCTGGTGACGGGAGCCAGTATTGTGTTTGCAGCAGTAGCCCGCCGGGGTACTCGCTGCAGCAGGTGGATGTGAGCGCCGTGGTGTTGTGGCAGGAGAGGGTTGAGAGGTCTTTTGGGGAGCAGTAGGCGGAGACGAGGGAGAGCGTCCTGAGAAGCGATATGAGGGGATGCATTGTTCTGCTGCTACGGAGGAGATCCGGGATACTCTAGGATTTTATATCGGTGCATATGTAGGCCTCGCTATGCTGTGTGTATCCCCGATAGTTCGGTATTGCCGGCAGCCGGACCTTCTACTTGAAGCTTGGTTTCGCCCGCTGGTAGGACATATATATGGATGGGTGGATGGATGCCAATCGGTGCACTCACGTTTTCCGGGAATATTCTTCGGCTTTTTCCGATCAATAAATAATTGCAACTCTGCCATAAAGTACAAAATCCAGGTTTAAAGTCGATTTCATGGTTTTGTTCGGCAATCACCAAATTATAGCTAGAAAGTATTCCAAATCCATTGTTTTAGTTTAGAGCTTTGCCTCTCAAGATCAATGCATCGAAAAAGCTCCCAAAGCATGGCACTTTTCTTAAAAGAAGGACCTCTGCAATTCCAACTTCACTCTAGGAGAAGAATCGTTTTCTCAGAACCATAGTTTGACAGATGAACGGTGGAGTGGAGGGAGTATAATCTTCGAGTTGAAATATTGTAGTGCTGGAGGTCCTTCTTTGAGGCAAGAAGTTTCATCCTGAGCTGCGAATATCCCTGAGCAGGAAGTATCCAGTGGGTTTCGTGCAAGTAGAAGCTTGTTCTGTTCAAAGAACTCGAGATACCCCCAACTCGGAAGGTTCTGGTAATAATAGGGCACTGCCATACTCTAGTCAGAGTGAATGCAGAGTGATTAAAACAAACAAAGGTTCCAGTAATTCCGGATGGCCAAAATTAAGAGAGTTTTTAGCTTTTACTTGCGAATCCTGAGTGACTGAATATAAACATGTGTGCTCTTATTTCTAATGACGCACAATACATGGATTTCTGCTCATACTAGTCGTTTTCAAGTCATGGGCCACCTATAACCCTAACCCTTAGCCGAGTCATTTTAAGCGTTAGGCAAATTCACCTTGCCGTGGGTTAGGGTTCAAGAATGGCCCATACTTGGAGGGGCGCCTATTTTCAATCACAGGCGTCACGGTTCCTTTCACAAACAGATCTCTGCCACGATGTCCGCGACTGACGTCGTTTCCCCGACCCTCGACGAGATGATATTTGCAATCAGTCAAATCAATTTCAGCACAGTATGCCAACCGTCATCACCTCTTCCCCCTTTTATGAACCGCCTGTCTGCTTCCCTCAACAACGCCCCCCAACAGTCGCCAACGAAGACACCTACAAATGCCGATACCGGTACCACTACTATTAACGATGATACTGACGATGATGAGCATGGCAGCGAAATTGATGAGGACAACGACAAAGGAAATCTGGGCAAGGTTGTGAGTGCTGAACTGGACAGCAGCCGATGGCACCGCTCCCCAAAGTCAAGCACCTGGTTTTCTTGGATCTACTTGTGTTATTGCTCGTCACCGAAGCGAAGTCTGATGTGGCGGCAACCATGTTGATTATGATCGGGCCTATGAAATTCTTCTACAGCAAGAATAAGCCGTTCACCGACGGCGAAAACAAGTACGTTCGAATGCTCTTCAATTGCGCTTCCTAGACCGATAGGAACGCTACCGATCGCTATAAGGATTTAATGGCTATTATAGTCGATAAGTGCCAAAAGAAGATAAAGGCTCGCATATCAAAGGTGTTGCGGGGGGTTAAAGAACTTTAGTCTACTATAGATCGAGGAATCCACCCTGAAGACCGCCTTCCCCCTGAAGTGGTAAAAAATCTCAAAGCACAGTTGAAGATTGGCCCCGAAAGTCCCTGAAACACTGTCTCGTCTATTGGTGCGATTATCTGGATTCTACCCAGCGTTCCAAGGACCCGGAAGACTTGCGATATGCAGTAGCAAGCGCCCACACGTTCGACTTACCTTCGGAGATGAAGCTCATGATTGATCGAAAGCTGTTATGGAGAATTTGTAAGCTAGGCGACTACTTAGGAGTACTCTCTCCCAAGACCCTACAAGCCTTAGTCATACAGGAAGTACGTACTTAAGTCGCCGGTGTTCACATTAACAAATTTCGCAGGTTCCCCGCCGCCTCCCGAAGAAATCGTGATTAAGAAGACTAGCGTTGAAATTGTCGACCAATGGGCGCGACATCGATACATAAACGATCCGGGATTAACTGAAACGGATTTAAGAACCCATTTCCCCTCGCTCCCGCAGCCCCTTTCTCGGCGGAATACCGTTACTCGGAGTGTGCACTGTGAGTGTACACTAGTTATGAAGATCGTTAACGATCTCGTTCAACAAGGAAAAAGTTCCTTCATGACTCTCGAGGTTGGCGTGTTGAAGTCTCTCTGCAACCTTTGGGAGGTCTTCATGGGATTGATCAAAAGTGATATCCGAACATCACGATCGTGGTATCCACCCACAACGGCAAGAACGTTGCTGGTTGGAGGCTTCCGCCTTTGATACCACTGGAGATTAGTCGGGGGGTGGAAGACCACGTCCAGAGCTCCATCGAAGAGATCAGGTCCAAGGCAATCCGGGAATGCCGTTCGGATTCCGAACCTTATGTTTTTGACACCGCGTTTGGCCAAGAGACAGCGGCCGTTGCAATGAGCCAGTTTAACCCGTTAGGTTTTCATGGTAGTTTGCACCCTGACAAAAGGAGTCGATTTAAAAGAAATGGATGTAGTGCTTACCACTAATGTGGATAAAAGTTATGTTTCTCGAAAGTAGTTATCAGTTATTAAATGAGAAATTTTGGGCGTTGTAGAGTAGGGGTTTTGCTGTTTCCCTCGCTTGGGGGTCTTCATTCATGACTACGGTGTGCGCTCCTGCTTGTCTGTATTATTATGAAGGAAAGGAAGTTGTGTAAACCGTGTCAAGAATTATCAATTCACCTGTATCACTTGGGCGATCTTGAGATTGCTCAATGAGATCCAGCTGCGTACTCGTACCTAGGCGTTGCGTGTTCTTAATCTGCAATGTATTAGTATATCGGGTTTCAAGCTGAAATCCGCACAAACTTATTCATCTAGAAGCCTTGCCAAAAGCTGCTGTTGCCAATAAACCCTCTGTATTTTGTTACACGAAAAAATAAATGAGTAGCTTATCTGGCTCTACAATCCACAATCTAGCTGTCCAGAAGAAGTGGGAGAATAGCCGAGCATTCTGCATGCAGGCCTGCAGCTTGTGTGCCACTCATTACTGTATCAATGCCTCCTCGGGTGCAGGATAATTCATTTTTGGTACTCTACATGAAGATGGCGAACTACCTAGGTAAATCTCTGTTATGGCGGAATCGGAGCCAATGATGGATGCCAAAGATCCAGTTTCGAATACTTTTCCACCACACAGATATAGCACATTTTTGAACCCTGTCTGTGCCGACTGGCCCAATCTGCAAGTTAGCGCCCACTTTTTGTCAGTGCCACTCTTCGCTTCCACTTTGCTTGAGGCAACATTCCCAAGTGCTATCCTGGTTACTTGTTGAACATCAGCCGAAGAAACGTAGATATCTATGATATGAGCATCCATGCGACCTCTAGTCAAAGAAGCGTTACCCGGCAGTCATGATTTGAACGTCAACTTCCAACGCAGTGTCAACTGTATAAGGCTGACAAGAATATAGAAAGACTAGTTTACTGACGTACGAGAAAAACTGAGTATTCTGGATTCTATAACTATGCTGCTTTCAAGCCAGTATTCACCAACCATATTTGGTGCAATTCTGTCAAATGCGTTAATTTAGGATGAGTTGTATAATTATGGCTATAGTGCGTGTAGAGCAAACCTGGGATCGTCTCAGTGTTCATGGTTAGGAGCAAGGGCTGATACCAAAGGTTGACTCGAATTTACAAGTCAGGAAATATGTGACGTTCCTCAGCACGCGAGTGCGGTCAAATGTACTAGAAACGTCTCAGAGTGGGGACCACTTTGCGAATCTGGATCTAGATTTCGATATATACGTTGGCTTGAAAAGCCGAATTCACCCCAAATCATGTGTACCATGAATACAGGAGATATGCTCCCACTCCGGTCCACGCTTGTAAAAATTGACGAGGATGAAGATGTTCACATAAAATCCTGACCCCATCAACCACAACCAAGCGTCTTGATGAAGCGATTCGGAGATTCGTTGTAGCCCACCTCAAACACCACGATCGGATAGAGCGAGGGGCCGGTCGGACGAAGTTTGCAGCCCGGTTGCTTGCGAGAACGATGGTAGATGCCAGTTATCCCTTCAATGGCTATAGGTTTATCAGCAACCATGTTAAGACACCTATTGGATGATGCTGGGTGGGTGGATAATTTACTTGCCCCACAACCAAGGCCCATTTCCTTATTCTCGACACGCGTCAAGAATCCTCCAAGAACCATTTCGACGTGCTCGTTTTTGATCTATGCTATGCAAATGTCGAGGATTTCGACGGGCATGCCGATTTTCAGTTCCTCCCGGACCGAGTCGTAGGTGAGACCGGAGAGATAAGGATTAGTGGGAGTGCATCGGCGGGTCAACAGCAGGACATCCGGGAGGTCATTCATACCGATACTTCCTTTTACCAATACGATGATCTGTTTCCAAACTCTCCATCAGAGTGCCTGCGTCGTCGGGGGGATATTGTGTACTTGGATGAGTCGGAGGCTTGCTTTATCGCACGGAGGGTACGTAGGAAAGATAGATGAGGGAATTCAGGAGTCGAAGGGAGCGTAGTAGATGATCTGGTATCAACTGCCATAGTTGTGGCTCGACAAGTAACTCGAAAGGTATGGCGAAGGTGATTTGCTTGTCTGCTTGGTCTTGCTTCGAAGTGCTCTGAAATTTACTTCAGGGATTAGATAACGCGGCAGGATTGTACGTGGCTAACAAAATTCCTTGGACACCCCTGTAGTATATCAACAACTACATGTAACACAGACCCTCGCTAAGAGATGATGAATATAATTGTAGGTTTACACTCACTTGCACGCTTTTGTCTGGTCAAGTTTGGCGAAGTCGTGCGTCGCAATTGTTGTTACACAGGGTGTCCAACGAATTCTACTGTTAGCCTCATATACGCCTAACCCTAACAAACCGCAACTCGCAACCCTAACCTATCTTATCTCTGTTTACTGCTCTTGACTGCATTTCTTACACGAATAAACATCGCTACGGAAGGGTGGATGGACGAAAGGGCACTTTTTGATTTTGCGTGACAATGTGTGGGGTCGGGCCCACCGGCGGTCGCGACAAGTAAGACCGCAGAAAATATAACTAAGAAAATTTAAGGTTCCCACCAACAACTGTTAATTAAGTACTTAAGTACTTGGTACTTAATTATCTACGTGTCGTATCAATTGTCGCTTGACATTGTGGTGGTGCAATATCTCTGTCAATATGTGAAATTTAGCAGTTCGTGTAGATTTTAAAACTAAGCTACGTGGGCTAGATGTCGTGGGCCATGTTCATATACAAGTGGGCGTTGACGTACACCTGGTAATCATCATACAAACAAGTATGAATTTGGTTTGCAGGCTACATGTTGAACTGTGGAGGTACATGTCAAAGTGAGAATTATGTTCATGAAAAGTTATGCCAGTGGAAGTTCCGTGAAGACAGTATCAGACTCAATAGTTGCTGGGAGACTTTGAGAATGCTGATCATGCAACACATATATAAAGCGTAGAATCGATGGCAATATTGTATATCTCAATTCCATAACCGACCTACAATGAACGCCTTCATACTACCAAGTCAACTCTTCTAGTCTGTTCTTGAAAATGCCACTTTATCCCTGCAATGCCTACGAATGCGACTGTGATGGATTTTTGCATGGACATACTCCTACACAGTGTGCAATTTGTCTTCACCCACAGGCAGCACACCCATCTGTCAATGCACCCCGCAAAGCTCAATTGAATCAACATACCAAGCCAGATAATGAAGTTGAATCCGTTGATTTGACAGCCGACACTGAACCTAGTGCGGCATCAGACTCATCGTCTGATACAGAGACTGAGAAGCCTGAAAAGCGTAAGCCAGCTACAACCACACCCCCTGCCACATCAACACTGTCTCATCTTGCAGAGGTTTGTGATCATCGACGGAAAACTGCATATAAGGAAAAGGCCACAAAAACTAAGACCAAAAACATTGGACTTGTACCCCCCAGCAAAAAGTCAGTCCTCGGAAAAGAAAAAACTCACGTACAGTCTTTAATTGCGTCTCTTGTATTTTTCACCAAACGACCCAACGAGGAACACAAAAAGGAAGCATTGATATACAAATGGCACATCTCGGACCTGGAGGAAGAGGTTGAAAGCTATGAGGATTACTTAAGAGGAATTATTCAAGATGAACATCCAGGCAGGCGAGAGCGCGGGTTTCAAGAAGAGTGGTGTTGGGGTGTGAATGATCAGCACAAAATCAGTATGGGTGAGCTGACTGGGACAAGCGAAAAATTGCCTCCGACCAAGTTAATCACTGGAAACGGCACTTTATTGTCTCTGATCAAAAAGATTGAGGATATACCTGACGTCTCGGGAGTCACCGCAGAGAGAAAAAAGCTGGCTAAAGCACCTGTCCGGCGTTTTGCAATTGTTGTACCGCTTATGTCAACTGCAATACGGGACTACACGCCATCACCCCAGTCTTCACCGCCTCTACCACCCCAACGACAACCGAGTAAAACACAACACGTTGAAAAGACATGGAAGGAGATACAAAAGGTCAACAAACCACTTGAAGAACGGAAACTTGAATTGGAGACCATGATGGATATGACAAGGGTGAAAAAGGAAAAGATTAAGGTACGTCATCTGTCATTACGCGTTAAAGTGAGAAGAAATCAAACTGAAAACGTCAACCCAGAACAAAATATTTGATGAAGATATAATCGCATCCCAACCACAATCACCACCTCCACAATCAGCACACAGTTCATCAATTGCTGTTACGACTTTGTTGAACCCTCTATTGAGAACCCCACCACCACAAAGAAAACCGTTACACAGCAAACACAGTGCCGAGTTGATGTCTCTGGAAGATACAACCATCAAAAAGGAAGAACGTAAACCAAAACTGAACTGGAATCTTCAAAACAGAACGGTCAGCGACGAACCTTTTTTTGGCCCTGTGGTGGATGGTACAAGTGAGACGTTTGAGAGACAAACAGGGGATGACGAATAGAATTACAACATACTGTACGTTACCCATCATTGCTCCTTCTCTGATTATTGAAATACTCATCCCAGCAACCCCAGTCAATGTTCAATACGATGCTGTCCTCAGAGTCGCTTGGGTGCTGGTCTGATTCTTCTTCATCGCGTATGTCTTCCTCGTTGACATGTATATGATTTTCATTATCGGTATCGGTTAGATTGATTTCAATATCTTCTTCAATATGTCTTTCGATTTCTTCTCTGTTTTCTGCAATCCAGGAACGTACTCCTGTTGGCTTTGGTATGATCAAGAACAGTCCGTCAGTCTTCACCAACTTCCAGACCTCGCATCGTAGGTAAAGATAGGCGTCTGTTACGGGGGTGCTTCCACCTAGGTAACTATACTTACCTATATCCGAAGATACTTGTAAGAAGATACTAGGTACACGGCCGTAGATCCTATTAAAATTCCTTAAGCGTAATCCCAGAAAAAAGGTGCTGGGAATCGATAAACATCGTAAACGCAACAAGGACAAATATAAATTATTGTATCAGAAGCTATCAGATGAATAGCAACTAAATCGTATCGTGGTGTAATACAAAACTGACAATACATATAACTCAAATAAATCTCGGTGATTTATCACTTAATGTAATGCCCGTTGACTGTGCAATATAATTTAACACGTATCTTCACACCCTTCTAAATCTTCCTTGATAAATCTGGCGTTCAGATACTATGGGCAATATTACGTCTAAGCGTAATCTCCCTTCTGATTTTTCCTTGATAAATCTGGCGTTCAGATACTATCGGCAATATTACGTCTATGCGTAATCTTCCTAACTTATAATCCTATTTCCTTGCTTCCAGATACGTAGCAAGGGTATCATTGGGAATCGCTCGCAACTGATTCTTTTGCTTCTTAGTTAAAGGTTTTATCGGAATCTTTCCCGACCTCGTACGAGACAACACACAAGACTTTTGTTTCCAAGCTTGCCTTTCCTTCCGGGACTTGCAAAGAAACTCCTTGGTGATTTTGATAATTGAAGTAGCTCAATCCAACTCGGGTTCGCCAATCTCAACCTCGCAACTATCGTTGACTGTCTTATCGATTTGAGGTATTCTATCAGGATGAACATGACTTCCTTCAGTATCAATTTTAAGGTGATTTTGAAGCGCAGACGCTAACTCCTTTTCCAAGGACGACTGCTCAATCAATGATGCTTGATACTCTTCGGAACGTGTTCGTAGATTATTGATATGCGTAGCAAGTCCGTCTGTAAGTCCATTAACGGAGGCTATCCCATCAGCAAAAAACATTTCCGTCCGGGCGGAATGGCTCCATCAGAGTGGACGCGCTCCGTCAGAGCCGTCAGAGACACCCCGGTGGCGGATTACTCCGCGCCCGGCGTCAATACCACGCATCGCGTTGCATATCGCTCTCCGATCGCCGTTTCCCCGTTTCTTCTCGCTCTGTCGGTCTCATATTTTAAAGAAACACTCTGGCGTTGTGGCCAACTGTGACCATACGTCGGAATGGGTTCATTCGGTACACGCTTGCATCGGGATTGCAATGCAGACCCCCGAGTAGAAAGACATCATCGCATTATACGAAGGGATTGCAATGCAGACCCTGGAGTAGAAAAGCGTGGATCCACGCAATTGCATGAATCCTCGCAGCCGGGTAGTATCATAACTTCTCACCCTCATCCTATGCTCCTCGAGCCAGGTTGACTCTTGATCATGGCACGGAGAGATAGAGAGGGATGACTTAACTTCGTGTTCTTAGGTGATAGTAGAGGAGATGGGACAAAGCATCATGAGAAACTGGGACTAAAGAGAATTTCGTGTGCGAGTCAATTCACCATCCCCGATACGGCAGGTACGAGTCCCGATCTGGCATGTAATAACACCGATACCAGGTCTTCCCAACCCAATCAGGCAAGTTGTACCCCTGATTGCTCATATCCGCTCATATCCTCCACATCGTTCTCATCTTCATCCCCCATCTCTCTGTTTCTCATCCACATCTCAACCATCATCGCAGAACACACAGTTAAGTCATCCCTCTCTATCTCTCCATGGCATGATCATGAGTTGACACCGAGTACAGCATCCACCCAAGATTGTGTGTCTTCCCTTCATTCTCATAATTACGAGTTGACCCCTGAATGTCGCGTCAGCTTCCGGTGTGCCTCCCTACACGATCAACCGCCATCAGCCAGCTCTCTATGAGAGCTGAAAAGTAAAGTCACCTTGTCACATTCCCACGGTTGCGAGTTAACTAACTGATGAATAGAGTCTTAGCACCGGGCGTGCCGTCCATCGACCGCCTCCAAGTTCTCGTCCAATCTCACTCAATCACAGCCTCCAAGTGTACATCCAAGCTCGCTCGATTACGGCCTCCAATTTCGCACGATCACGGCCTCCAAGTGCATCTCCAATCTCGCTCAATCACAGCCTCCAAGTGTATCTCCAAACTCGCTCGATTACGGCCTCCAAGTTCGCACGATCACGTCCTCTAAGTGCATCTCTGAGGTCACTCAATCTCGGCCTCCAAGTGCAATTCTCAACTCGCTCAATCACAGCCTCTAAGTATATCGTTAATGAGCGACGGCGGGTGTACGGAGATACAGGGGTAACGGAGGACAATCACCGCATGCTGCCAGTCCAGATAAACCGTGTGTAGATAGGTAGCTATATAGATACATAGATACATAGATGAGAATACAAACTGAATGCATAAGTTTTGAAAATCGT